>Ga0080013_1002031_pt1 | contig 25000 bp, 39 predicted proteins | sample ETNvirenome_6_85_FD_69236 | JGI IMG/M metagenome (GOLD analysis project Ga0080013, IMG submission 69236) | Marine viral communities from the Pacific Ocean - ETNP_6_85 (SPADES assembly) (version 2) | ecosystem: Environmental > Aquatic > Marine > Oceanic | place: Pacific Ocean | collected 2013-06-19
AATAGAACCGCCCGAATTATCATTCGAACCATCTCCAGTGGATTTGGCCCATCCGCCAACATGATCTGCTAGGCAAGTTAATGTACCACTATTGAGGACTTCCTTTGTCCAGTCGTCAGTGTCGTCAATATCAACGCCAGTGAAGTCGTCATATTTGAAGACATAATCTGGATTAACTTGAAGGGGGAGATTTTTGAACCATGATCCTAAAGCACTGGCGTCACTACCGTGACCGCTGTACATAAGGGGGCCGGAAAAACGAGTCGTACCCATAACGAGATTCCTTCCTTACAAAGGTTTCGCCCTAGAGTCTTGTAAGCGTCTGCTGGGACAGTCGCTAGGGCTATTAACTCCCAGAGAAACGGGGAGAGGATAAACCTCTCCCCTTGCTCAATCTTTACGCACCTGGTGAACCAAACACGCAACGTGGATCAGAGTAACCGTAGCTATAACGCTCACGGGCTTTGAACCTTACGTTACCTGTATCGAAATCACCTTCCATCTTCGTGGACATCGGCATACGCTCAAAGTGGATAAACCCACGAGGAGCATCGGTTTTAATAAACCATGCGTCCGTATCCGTCAGATAATGATTAACGACATACCCCTGCGGAAGCATACCCATGTTCCGCGTAGCATTAATGTCGTTATCAGCTGTACCAGGACGAAGAGTTGATTCGAGCAACCGATCTGCAACGAATTGCAGTGCCGGCGGAACAATCAGTTTCTCGCCACGAACCGAAACCTTCAGGCCGCGCTCATCGACAAAAGCTGCAATGTCAATAAGAGCATTCTCAAGGCTGGTTTCGTTAAGGTCAGCCGCAGTGCTGGGCTCGTTACGAAGATCATTGTTATTAACAAGTGGATGATCCGTCGCACAAAGCTCTTTGCCATCACCGCCGGTAAACGAACTATCAAAAGCATTGTTCAGCGTAGCTGCACCCTTCACCTGTTTGGTGTTGGCCATACTACGTGCCAAAGCTTTCGTATAACGCGAAGCCAGACGGTCATAAAGATTATCCTCGATTGCTTCTTCCGTGATGGAGAAAGCAAGCGCGATAGTCTCATGCGTGTACCTTGCGGTATACGCTTCCTGGGCATCATCAAACGAGATTGCTGAACCTTCAGCCTTTACGGGCGCAGACCCGAAACCTGAAAGCATGACCTCCTCTTCAAAGGCTCTCTCTGAAGATTCTGTATCATACACTTCAGCAGATTCGTCATCATATCTGGCATACTCAAGACCAAAAAGGGCATTGAGGCCAGGCTCTAGCTCTTTAGCTAGTTGTGCTCTACTTATAGCCATTTTTCAAACCCTCCTACACGCCAGTGGTTGAAGGTGTACCAGCTGCAATAGCGCCATTGTTGCTATTGAAGTGGTTGTTCAACCGTACAATTGCCCCGATACCAGCAGCTGAAAAATCAGCATTTTCTGGGTCATCTAACCAACCAACAATACGCATTTGCAGAGCAGCCGTGGTAGCAATCGTACTGATCGCGAGGCGACCTAACGAAACACCAGTAGCGTCTGTTCCTGTGATAGCGGTTGAGAAGTTGGCGTTTGCAAAGACCGCGGCACGCGCCGTAGCTTTGCTCGTCCATGTCGCATCCGTTGCAATAACATAAAGCTGCATTGGATCGTCACTGACAAACGCTTTTACCGGGTGATTGGAATCTGCCCCGGAACCGGGCCAGTAATTACTCCAGACAGTTTTTCCAGTGGTACTCGACACATACTCACAACCCTGAAATACGCCCAGCATACCAACTGTTCCACCAGCCGCGGCGCCAGGAGCGTCGATATAGCCAGTAGCAAGCGGAATCACGGGTTCGCCATGATACAGCTTATTGGTATTACCGTTTGCAATTTCATACGCTGAGTATTGGGTCATACCAGTGGAATTAGAGGCCCCGCCCTGTTTGCTCAAGGGACGAAGGCCAAAGCTTCCATTAGAATTAGCCATCTACTATTTCTCCTAGTCCTCGCTCTGAGGACCTCCAAAAGTTACACGAGATTGCCTATCAGGTTTACTGATGGGCATCGCTGGATGTTGTTCACGAGCTAAGTCGTTATCGACAGCGGTCATTTGATTCTGAGTCATGCCACGATAGTAACTATTGCGTTCTTCAGCAATCTCAACCGGAACCCTCGCTAGAAGAAGACCACCAACACCAATTACACCAGCATGTTTTCCATCATCGACAGTCGGGATATCAAAGTCTGGGTATTCTTCACCACGTACCAGTTCGTATCCCTCGCGGGATCGTGCTGCTACGTTCTTACGGTCATCGAAACCCATAACTTCTGCCCGTATCCACCGATGTTTATAACCTTCCGGTGCAGGTGGTGCGTCCAACATGGACGGTGGCTTCCAAGGTTCTCTGCGTGCTTGGGTTGCACGGGTCTGATTTGCCCTAGGCGTTCTCGTAGACTTTTGGCGAGTTGTGTTCTCAGTACTCATGATTAATCCCTCACATATTTAGCGTATTCTTCAAGGGGTACATTTAACCTCTTTGCAATCGCAACTTGAGAGGGCGTTAATCGCACAGTTTTTCGTCCACTTCTATTGCGGGACGCAGAAGCCTCGGCTGACGCAACCTTTCGGCTTCCCCCGTTGCTTCTAGACCTAGAATCGAATTTATGAGGAAACTCGGTTCTTAGTCTAGTATCCAATTCAGCATAGTATTCATTTGATTGAGGGTCAAACCCCTCATCTTCTACAAGCCGTCTATGAATGCCAAAAGCACCATATGTCATAACTTCATCATCTCCAAACCAGGAGTTTTTAGAAGCCCATTCCTCTGCTTTAGGATCTGGAGGGGTCGGGGCTGAAGCGGGAGCAGGGGCTGGAGACGAAGCCACTGCTGGTGTTCCTGCCACAGGAACTTCTTGTTCCTTTGTGGGAATTTCAGCGCGAACCGCCTTTAAAGTGCCTTTTTCTACGCTCAAATTAGCTAAAGCTTCTTGAGCATCAACAATCTTATCAACATCTCCTGTTTCATGAGCCTGCTTCAATATTTCCTTGGCGGAAGCGATTTCCTTGGTAACACGACTTTCAAACTGCTCTTGGTATCCCTGATCTAGGGAATTGATGCGGGTTTTAAGATTGTCGTTCTCTTTTCTGACATTTTCAGCGTACTCAATAGCGGTTTGTTTCTGCCGCTCTTCTTCTCGAAAACGCTTGGTCAGATTGTTAATTCGGGTTTTAACCCCAGAACTATAATCCTCAAGCTCTTCTTCCGATGAAACTTCGACCTTTTTAGGATCCTCTTCTTCGGAAAGATTTACATCTACCGCTTCTTCTTCGGCATCACCGATATCAATTTTAGTTTCTTCAGGCATGGGTAATCTCCATGATTTCCTTCTTCTTTCTATACATGCTTGATGTCATCAGGTTCAAGGATCGTTGCAATGACCTCATCATCATTGATGATGCGTACTTCACCACCCTCAATTTTAAATCGAGCGCCGGCATAGCGGCCAATACAAACCCAATCCCCTTCCTTACACCAAGGTTGCCCGTCTGGGCCAAATTTAGTGGAATCTTCGTATGAAAGAGGGCCTACCCTCAAAACATACGCTACCACAGTGGAAAGTGCCTCTCTGTCACGAACAGAATCAGGGATATGTACGCCACCGTCTGAGGTGGCTTTGCCCATATAGGGCATTACAAGGAGCCGCCATCCTGTAGGCTGGGGCAATCTTTCTTTCAGGTTTTTAGAAACAAGAGACGGATCGAGAACCTTCTCGTTCTTGTTTATATATGCAGATGATAAAACAGCTTCTTTCTTCTTTTTTTGCGAATCCAGAACATGATCTGGAACGTATAAAGTATTCGTCATTCGTCCTCCGAAGATTGCAGGATATCTTTGATTTCCTGTTCCGCAAATTCTAACCCGGTCAATTCTCCCGTTAGTTGCCTATAAGCTTCCATATCTTTAGGACTTCCGTGGAGAATAGCGTCCTGAGTAAGTGTTATACGGCCCTGTATAGCCTTTAATACAGAATATGCAAAGGTTGTTGGGTCAGCCATATATTAAAAAGTTCCCGCAAATTTCTTACCTTTGACCGCACCACCAGCGGAATACTTGACGGGACCACGTTCTCCAAGAGTCAAGCCCCCCTGCCTGTAGCCCAGTTCATCGATAACAACACCGCCCATATTCTTTCCCGTTTTGTCTTGAGCCTCTCTAACCTCTGCGGCCTCTCTATAATACTGCTCTTGGTCTATAGGCTTACTTGGAACGACAACCCAATATGGTTCATCCGTATTGGGATCTGTCATTTTCATAGGAACTGCGGTGGCTCCAGTTGCATCGTCAAACGTATCTGCATACTTTTGAGCATCGGAGAGGGTTTTGTATTTTGTGCCGGCTCCCATCAGAAAACCCTCGTGTTCTTGGCGATACCGCCATCGTTGCGATTAATATACTGGTCTATTAGTCGCGCACGATCCGCATCAGAAATTGTTCTACCCATCAGAAAGTCCCCTTTCCGTCATTGTTGTTGAAGTAACGACCGCGGACCTGGGACTCAGTGCCTTGGATCAACTCTTCCGTGCCACCCTTGAGTTTTTCCCGGCCATATTCGACAGGAACATCCTCGCTACCATAAGTGACATTGTAAACATGGCCACCATGCATATAGCTGGCCCAGTTGTTAATCTTCTTTGCTCTAGCCATCAGACCACCTGCTTCCTTTTTAGAAATATCCATTTGATCAGACATCTGATCCACTATTTTCTTAGGCATATTATTTCCCGCCTCTTGTATGCTTCTTGGCCAAATAAGCTTTGTACGATCTTTTGGCCGCTTTTAAAGTTTTATATACAGCACCACCAAATGTCCATCCGCCCTTTACCTTACGAATAGGCATTAATACACCTTTGTCTTCACACTTCCACCGTCATGAAATAAAGAAGCTACATCGTAACCGCTAGAAGATTTTTTTCCTTCTTTCATAGATTGTTTCAAAATTGCTTCTATATACCTTTCGGTAGCGTCCACATCAGGATTTCTTATTTTAGGGACTCCGCTCCGAGTAAGATGCACTTTTCCAAGTTTAGCCATTAGAATACCCTCGTTTTCTTGGCCATACCACCATCGTTACGCCTAAGATCTTTAGTTACAGACCCACCTTCTTCATACCCCCATACCTCTTTTCGCGCTTTTCTTCGGGCGCGGCCTACTTCTTTGGTTGCCTTACCAACTGGAAGGACCTTTGAAAGAAATTTGTCCACATGATCAAAACCTTTACGAAAATATTTGTTAACTGTGTCTACTCCATAAGGTTTCGTATACGACGGTCGATTTTTTTCTGCCGTATATAGCTTTTTGTGACGTTCATAGGTTTCTTTACCAAGCCTTGTTTGAAGTTCTTGTTCTTCCAGAGTGCTTCCCATTACAATTTACTCCCTGCTTTGGCTTGTTGTTCCATCCGCTCTCGGTTAACTTCCGCACGTAACAGCGCAATGTCTTCCTGGGAATCGATCTTGTCGCGTACAAGTTCCTGACGTTCGCCTTCCTTCTGCTCCTCAAAGCTCTGCTTGACCGCGAACTCTTCGGCCTTGCGCTGCACGTCAGCGGCCTTGATGTCCAGTTCCTTGGAACGAAGATGAACGAGAGGATCAACCTCACCTTCTGGCGGTGGCATCAGGGCGCCCATGATTTCTTCGGTGTATTGGGCGATGAACTCCGCGACCCGTGCTTCAAGATCAACCTGCGGCGGTTGCTGGCCCATCTGCTCGGCCTGTTGCATTGCCTGTTGCATTTCCGCATCAGCAACACCCCTGGCCTTAAACGCAATGTGTTCACATAGATGCGCCTGAAGCAAAGCGAATACAGGGGGAGAAGACGCCGGAATCGGAGTCTTCATGAAAAAGATGTGGGTGGCTATGTGAGCGTCATGATCCTGGGTTGGGAAGGCCTGCAACATCTCCTGAATAATGGATTTGGCGTTCTCGATAGCCGGATCAGTGGGCTGTGGTGGTTGTGGGGTCGGCAACAGGGCTTCAATGTTATGCACACCTATTGCCTCATAAATACGACGATAGGCTTCATACAGATTATGCATCTGAGGATTGCTTTGAGCGAGTTGAAGCTGCGTTTGTGCCAAAGCCAGACGCTGGGACATCGAGAAAATATTGGGATCCGAAACAGGGATAACATCTATACGTTCGTCAAAGTCCGTCTGCTTAACAGTAGCTTCCGCCCCATACACGTTATATGGATACATCGGAGGGAGTGATTCAGCGAACACACGACTCAGCATCCTGAATTCTTGTTTCTGTGCATAATGCAGTCTTTTGTGTATGGCTGACATCACCTTGGAACCGCGCTCAAGAAGAGCAACAGTTGTACCTACCGCAGCTTGCTGATTTCCATCTCCCACCTGCATATCAGTAATAGCGGCGAATCTACGACCAGCATCCACCACAAAGCCCAAAAGGGCCATCAGGGTCTGGCTCGGTTCCTTGTAAGGGAGCGGCAAAATACTTTCCCGCAAAGCACCTCCAGGGACATCAATATCGCGAAATTCACCAGGAGACAAAGGCTCATCAGGATCACGAATACGGATACCGCGAGCTTTAAAGCCCGCGGGAAGATTAGCAAGTGTCCCAGCATCTATAAGTTGTCGCAGAATGGAAGTTGCTGAACGACCCAGACCCCCAATCATGTGAAGCAACCCAAAGCCATAGAAACCCAGACCAGGTAAAAACTTGTAGTGTGTGAAATACTGAACCTTACGATAGAACTCATCGCCATCACGCCAGTTCCTGCGAACCGACAGAACTTTTGAACTGCCTTCATCTATCGTAACAATGTAAGGAAGCTTGATACCTGTCTGTTCTCCGTCAATAGGACTCACATGCTCAAACCCCGGAAGGTCCAGATCCGTGTGAACCTCGAGTATTGTGCAATCCTGATCATCCGCCCCCGTTCTCTCGACCCCCATCAGGTTACGTTCTTTCTCCCTTAGTTCGTCATCGGAGTCATAAGGAGAAAGTTCGATGTCCCGGTAAAAACCACCCGCCTGGAATTTACGAACATCATTCGTGTTCATGCGAATGACATGAGTGACACGGGAAGCGGAATTCAGATCAGTGGCGTTATAGGGAACAAGCAGATCATCCGCGGGGACAAATCTTGAAACCGCTCTATCAAGAATGTCATCGAAATAAACTTTCTTGAACGCCGAGCCGGCCAGAGGGAGATAGAACAGCAGACGATCCATCTCAGGGTCGTACTCTTCCATTATATGCGTGATCTGATAGTTCATGAATTCCTGAACGCGCCGGGCCTGCCCCTCTACGTCAGGAGTCGCTGCACCAACAACCTGAGTACGGACAGGGCCGGAACTAGGAAGAAGTTCCTTGTAGGCTTGCGCCTGAAACTGGGTGACTGCTTCTGCAATGAGAGGGTGAGTTACGCCACTGGCACCACGAAATGGTTCCTCGCGCTCTTGATACTTCACACCCAGAAGTTCCAGGCCATCCGTATAAGCGTCTTCCCATTCCTGACGACCACTCTTGTCGTCTTCGTAATAACCCAGGAGTTCTGAGGAAATCCCCATCAGAACTCTCTCGTCCAGGATTTCCGCCAGGTTGGCATCAGGCTCTGCCTGAAGTCCCTCGGTAACCATCTCGCCAAAGTTGAGGACAACGGAACCATCCTCTTCTTCCGTCATCTCTGTAGGTTCTTCAATCTCCTCGACTTCGATTTCTTCGTCTGTAAGGCCACCAAGAGGCATTCCCTGAGAGGGAATAGCGTCATCAATCAGAGAAATAGGTTCTCTCGCCATTATTTACTCACCCCTTTGAACTTTTCAAATGTTCTGAGACCACCTAATCCGAGCATCCCCATTAAGACAGGCATCATCTGGCCCATGTCCAGCACGGGAAGATCCATAAGGTGACCTGTCTGTGCGAGAATAAACTGCAAAATTGGGGTAGCCACATATGTCCATGCAAGCGCAACCCCGCATGACCAGCCAATGAAAGGGCGCCAGCCAGCGACAAAGATGTTCCTGTGGGCTGCTTCCTGTTTATTGATATCTAATTGGGCTAAATCAATCTGGGCAAGATGTGTTGCCAACTGTTTTTCAATCTCGCGTTCTGCTTTTGCACGAGCTTCTTTATCTTCAGGCAGAAACCTCCCCACAACATTCGTAATCGCAGGCAGAAGTGCTGGGAGTAACGAAGCAAACACGGCATAATCCTTTATAAGCAGATAAAGTTACCATACAATTCTGTAATTACAAATCCTGATGTTTATTCGTTGCGTAACTCATCGACATCGCAGCGCAAGTATTTTATACAAGCCAGCCGTTGCGGTATCCATCGGCCTTTAGCCTTTGTGTCAATATTTTTAGATGAGACCCCTTTCTTTCAAAATGAAAGCGCCTACGCCGGCAACGATCCCTGCGATTATAACTCCAGCGTTGTTCATGAGAACGCCTATACCTACAACAGCCAAACCAACGGCCGCATAGGTGGAAGGTTCACGCATCCGTTCCATAATCCATTTTCCCATGGAAAACTCCTAATAGTATTGTCGAATCTGTGGACGATAAGTAGGTTTGTCTTCTTCCTCGTCACTGTCAAGACGAAGAAATCCCCCTTTACGGTATCTAATAAGTGCCATAGACATACTGTCGCAGTAGTCATCATAATCGCCATTCGGGAAGGCCGCACATTCCTCGATAACCTCTTCCGAGAACTTCTTTTCAGGCGCCCAGACCTTGCCGGATTCAAATATGGGAGCCACCATGTGCATCCGTGTGTGCTTGTCCCTCCCCTTCGACGGCGTGTAATTCACCACAGGAATCCCCATCGTCCGTAACTCGTCCGTGAGCGGTGTTCCAGTGGCCTTGGCCTCAATCAACACCATATCCGGCTCCCAGTATTTGTACTCTTCCATGGCGTGAGACTTCAATTCAGGGAAATCCCAGCGGCCACGCTTCGCATCCATCAGGATGATGTTTTCGGGACCCCCCTCTTTGGGCTGAAATACACCCCATGTCGTAATAGCCGAATAGTCAGCCGTCTCCTTCTTCGAAAACGCCGTATCATAACTCTGCATGATGTAGCTGACAGTAGGTATGTCTTCCTTCTCCCACTTGTTCCACCACTCCTTCTTTATAATGGCACCTTCTTCCGAAGTCGGGTTCTGCTGCCATTGGGCATTCCACTTGTTCAGGGACAACGAAGCCTTGACCCTTAATAACTCGTCCTTGTTCCAGAACTCTGGCCAGAGCACCTTGTCGCTCGGCAGTATCGCCGGAAACTCCACCACCTCCCACTGGTCAGCCAGTACGTCGGACGCCTGTGCCTTGATGAGTTTCCCCGTCAAATCCTTCAATGACCACCGCGTCATGACCATCACAATGGAACCACCAGGCTGGAGCCTCTGCCGGGGACCCGAAGTATACCACTCGTAAGCATTCTCCAATGCGCTCTCGGATAACGCATCCTGCTCCGAATGCGGATCGTCAATGATCAATAAATCAGCACCGCGACCCGTGATCGCACCACCCACACCCGCCGCGAAGTATTCCCCACCCTGGCCCGTGTCCCAGCGACCAGCCGCCTTCGAATCAGCCCGCAAATCCACATCCGGGAATATCTCCTTGTAAACCTCCAGCTCCATAAGATTCCTGACCTTGCGGCCAAACCGAACCGCCAGCTCCGCCGTATGGGTGGTCTGGATGATCTTTAACTCTGGATTCCTGCCAATCAGCCAAGCCGGCAGCATGTAAGACGCAAATTCCGACTTCGTATGACGCGGGGGCATGTTGATAATGATCCGTGAACCGGGGGTCACGGCCAGCTTTTCAAATTTCTCGGCAACTTTCTTGTGATGGGTCCCTTCTATAAAACCACTGTAAACGTGATGAACAAACGCCATGAAGGAATCCTGGGCCTTGTCCCGTACAGACAAGGTTTCCCTAGCCTGCTCCAGGGCCAGTATCTCACGAACTACCTCATCTGACGCGTTTAGCACGTTTCCATCCTAAATAATCCGCGGCCTCCTGCACATTCGCAAAGCACACAAGAAACGCTGTTTCAGATTTGGCTAGAGGATCAATTACAGCCGTGATCGCCTCACCATACTGCTGCTGACCATGACCTAACCGGTCAGCATACTCGTCCTCCGTCTTATACCCCTTCGCTCTGGCCGTCCAGTAAACACGATTTGTCCACTCATCCTCATACTGCGCCAAAGCCCAGTGATGACGGTGACCTGAAATGTACAATGAAGCTTCCTGCGTAAACTTCGCACGCTTCTGCTGTGCATGAAGAGGGTTCCACTGACTGTGGCCCGGCATATCATGTGCCGCCCATACCCGCAGAGGACGACCCTTCGGAAAACGGAACTCAAGACGCGCCTGCCAATCAGCGGTCAATGTACCAGGGACCTTGAGCCACTCAATCGGATCCACGTCATTCGGTAACCACATATCATGATTACCCTTGACCAGAAGACACCAATCCGTAGCCGTCAATAACCACTGAACCAATTGCCAGGACTGCTTGGCAGAAGTCTCCTGTGAAGCCCATAACCTCGATAGCCGGCCTACCCAGTTGTTACTCGCATCCCCAAGACTCGCCGCATACATACCCTCCGTCTTGTTGATTGTATCAATATCCCTGCGTAAACAAGGCCAGTTGCACCCGTTGTCATCAACATGCGGGTCCCCCAAGAAGCTTATTGCCAAGGGACCCTCCCTGTTAAACGTGACAGGAAGCCACCCACGCTGCTCCATGGACCGCTGACGTTTCTTGAATCTCTTCGTTACATGGTCAACAAGATCAGTAACCTCCATGTCAGGAGACTCTGTGGCAGTAAAGGAATACTCCTCGCTACGCATCCAGGGTAAAACATACCCCGCCTGTTCAGCTTTCTTTACACGCCTGTAATAAGTGCGAAGGCTTATATTTAGTCGGGACGCTACAACCTGGACACTGGATGGTTGGTTGGGACCCCCTCTGCCGGATATATCCGTTGGAGGAGGACACCCCTCTTTGTATAACTCATCAATAACCTGAATAAGGCTCCTGATGTTGGGGTCTAAATCCGAGTTCATATGTTTCCCCTAATTGTGGACAAGGTATATAATACACTAACAACATTAAGGGAATTTCAGCACATGGCAGATGTCATATCCCTTGGAACCAAGATAAAGGGACACAATAAAAAACCAGAAGAACCCACGGAACTTGCTTGTCCAAACTGTTCAGCAACAACTTTCTATATATTCCCAGACTCCATCGTCACATGCAGTACGTGTAAGTACATTATGGAACTGGTGGTTCCATATGGGACCCTGCGCCTGGAACCATAGACCCCGGACCAAAGATACAAACAATTATTTGTTCAAAACTCTTATTTCATCTACGTCTGAAAGAAGCCCGGCGGCGCCCGACCAAGTGGGGCGAGTTGAGGCCTCGCCGATTTTATCGGCAAGGCCTCGGAACCTTATTTCGTGGTCGGATATTTCTCCACCGTGCAATGAAAACCTTCAATATCGAAGATTTGAGATGCGGCGCGATCCGCCGATGTTTTGGTGGACCAACTTAATGCCTTCGGATTATCCCATCCTTCGACAAATGTCACTTCACCCATCGGATAACAATGGGCAGCGAATGGGTCAATTTTAGATACAAACTCACTCGTTCCACCAAGTCTGATTTTATACATGAGTTCTACCTTTCTATAAGAACGGGGAGTGGCACAATGCCACTCCCCAAGGGTGCTACTTAATTAAGTGTGATTATCTGATCAACACCAAACTTGCGCCATTTTGGCACTTCGTAACCGCCACCCTTACGCATTTTGAAAGTGACGGCATGAGTGCCGTTGGTAAGGTTGTTGTTGTTATTTTTGGCAGTCGTTTCTAATTCTGTCACCATTGCGTCACACTCTTTTTTAAGCTTCCGCATTTGTCTATCAAGCTTGCGTGATTTTTCTGTCTTCTTGGCCAACTCGCTAAGTAAATCAGATTGTACGTCAGTCAGGCTCGTCATTGCTTTCTCACTTTCTGTGTTGTTATCAACTAACCTCAAGAGGTTATCATGGGATACCGTGGGAAGTCAACCATTCCACCATAAAAAACTGCAGTTTCTCAAAAGTTTTTCTCAACGACCACAGTGAACACTGGGCGAAAATTTCGCCCAGTGTTCAACAATCACAGCGAGGAGCTCCGCCGAAGGTCTTGGCCGATCAGGCAAATGTTCCTTACTATACGTCTACACGTATAGTAGGCGCGGCGACCTCAAGCCAAGTTAGTCCCGACCCGACCCGACCCGACCCGACCCGACCCGAACATAAAGAAAGGGCGACCCGAAGGTCGCCCGAAGGTTGAGAGAAATCCGATAACATCTATAACTTCATATTAAACGAGCGTTTCAATACTTCCTCAACGGCCTCTTCAGTGGTGGCTTTAAGTAAATAATCGGAAAGTTTCTGAGAATACTTAACACCATATTTTTTGGCGTATTCATGGAATTTATTTTCCGCTGTTATCTGTCGGTGACTTCCCCACTCACCTTCATCAATCGGCAAGGCTTTCATACCTAAGTTAATTAATTTAGCCAATTCCGCAACCTTGGTTTCCAGATGTTCTAGACGTCTTAGACTGTTTGTCATGCCCATTCCCTCGTTTCAATATTCTGCACAATGCTTTCAGGGTAATCAGATTTCAGATCCGACAGATTGTCGTAGGTCTCACGCCCGACATACAAGAGACCTTGTCCCTCGCACACGTAACAATTCTGTTCAGTGGTATCGACCCACGGGCCATTGGCATTCACGCCATGAGCCACATGGTCATGCGTTCCAAAACCGTCGCAATCAGCGCATTGGATATGGATATCGAATTGCATAGGGATCTCCATTTCGTTATTGACTAGCAGATACTACTCCCATATAATCCCACGGTCAACAAGCAAATGGAGGAAAGAAATGAGGCCCTTATCCAAAGAACAACGCGCTGCATTGTTCGAAGTTTACAAACGACCGTGGCAAGACAAGCCATTGTCCTATCTCGCTTTCCGCCGCACGGCCTTTGTAGGAATTGGAATGGATTGCATCCTAGTTCCATGGTGTGGAATGATTGTCGGAATAGAGCTTGACGGTTACACACACACATAGACAACGGGACATACGAGGGCCGGCCAGGTGTGGTCGGCCCTCTCTTTGTGCCATATTTTCATCCTAGATACCTTCCCCTCGAGTGCGCTGCGGGGGCAGCGGCGGACAGAATAATCATACGACCCGACCCGACCCGACCACAAAAAAGGGGCGCCCCGAAGGGCGCCCCGACTTGGTGGAGGGAGCTCTTAACCTATGCCGCTTGCGCGTCCAGCAAATAGGTCGCTGCCGCTTGCGCCTTGGACGCCGCGCTCATTATAGTGGTCGGCTTGTCGCTGATATCCTTGATCCAATTGTTGAGGTATTTGGCATGGTCGGCGCGGGGTTCAGGCGATATACCTAACGAAGCCGCTAGCATTGCGCTACCAATTTCCGCCACCAATTCCTCAAAGGCATAACTACCTTTATTCCTGTCCAAGCGCGACTTGTGGCCTGTCCAGTGCGACATCTCATGACCTAACGTGCAAGCGTACGCTTCGGCGCTGTCGAACTGATTCATGTTAGGCATGTTCACATAGTCGGCACTTGGCACATAGAACGCTTGCGCCAAGTCCACGTTGCGAACATCTACGCCAGCATCAATGGCCAGCTTATCCATAGCCGTATCGGATTGTTCGGTAAACTCAGGCACGTCGCCAATGTCCGTTGGCGCGTAGTCTGCGATTTGCTCCGCATTAAATACCGCATAGCCCTTGGCGGAACGCCACGTCTTATTTTCTTCGGTGCCATCATCGTTTTGTACTTTGCGCGTGCCGCTACTGTACCATACGATATGCGTAGCCTTTTCTCCCTTGGCCACGCTGTATCCTTTGTCCTTCCATGATTTAAACGTGCCGTATTCATTAGACTGCCAGCCAGTGGCCATGCGTGTCAGTCCCAAGATTAAAACGTTGATGCCACTATAAGCTTTGCCTGTGGAAACAGAGGTCGGTGCCTGTCCGCCAATTGGCGTCCAGCATTTGCACCAATCGGTGCCGCTGTCTTGCATCGCTGCAATCACTTGGTTCGCAACTTGTCGGTGTAGGTTTGCTGTTTTCATAATAACCCCATTGGTTGTTGACCATGGGATTATATGGGAGGATAGCGGAAGGGTCAATAGCTAAATATTGACTTTTGATAGGCGGTGGAGAAGTTAAGAACGAGATGAAATAGGGCCAGGTGTGGCCGGCCCTATTTTGTTACACCCCCCTCGTACTACTGGGGCAGCGGCAGACTAGAACCACCTCGAGTTCCCGACCCGACCCCGACCACAAAAAAGGGGCGCCCCGAAGGGCGCCCCAGTTTGGAGTTACCCGATCTATTAGCGCGGATCGGGACGCGCCCTCTAAATATCATCCCGATTGCTAAATACGGAAAAACCCCCGCACCCCTCATAACCTTCGTGGACATATCCCCCACCAAATTCAAGGTCGGGCCATTGCTCCCACAAGGCGGTTATGATTTTGCGGGGCGTATCCCATGCTGTATCAAAGCAATAGGTTAAAATCAGGTGCCGCCCAAATTCTGATCGTTCCACGGGAACAGTCTGACAGGCATTCCACTTGGTTCCCCAATTTTCTGTACACCAATCAAACCAATTCGGGATGCCCTTCTCCTCGCACATCTTGCGCTCTTTTTCCCCCAAGTTATTTCTGAAACAATTCTCTGGCATGGGGATGACTTGTTCAAAATCCATATGCTCGCCCATATGCTCAAGGAACTTTTCGCAATCGTCCTTCAAGCCACTGACCTCCAACGTGTTAGCTGTCCAATTTGGCATTACGCCACCTCCTTTCGGGCGCGTTCGCTTGCGAGTAATTCAGACAAAGCACCTTCCATGATCAATTGAAACGCATGACCATGACGATGGTTCTCATCTTTAAGATTGTCTTGATCAAACCAAGTAACCTCGTAAACGTCTACCCATACATCAAGCGCGGGAACGGCAATCTTGACCTTGTACCAGTATTCGCAATCGCTAGCGAATTCCCAAGGATGCACCTTGTTGACCAAACGAACACCACCTTGACGTGGTTCTTTATTCGCGACAACAAATGCGGCCGCGAATTCATCAGCCTCAAAACGTGGAAGCTCCCAAGCGTATTCAATGGCTTTATTGATCCAAACCAAACCACCACCTTCACCTTGCGGAAAGCCGTGATACTTGCAATACGGATATCCGTCATGGTGCTTGTAGACGTGGAAGTCTCCGCCAGCGTCGGTGAAAGTGTACATTGCTTTAGTGGACATGTTGTCCTCCATTGGTTGTTGACCGTGGGATTATATGGGAGTAGTGTGTGGGGGTCAACAACTAAGATAGGTGTTCTTACTGGAGAGCTAGCATTCTGCGACCAAATAATGAATGCACCGATTCGAAAGTGACATACTTGAACGGAGGCTGGGCGCCCAGCGCCGGAATGGTTTCGGGGAAAGCGTGGTTGGTCTCCCGCTGCTCTCCAGTAAGAACATCACGATTGACAAAACTCGAGGTCTCAGGCTACGCTGCCGGCCATACCTCCCTGGGTGGTTTGGCCTAGCGCCTACCACCACCCTAAACGGCCCAGCCACCCTGGGCCGTTTTTTTGTGCCCCGACCCCGACCCGACTATCGCCGATCTCCCGACCCAGGCCACGCGCCGGCGCCAAGCTCCCGACCCGACCCGACTTGACATGTTTTGGAAAATAATGGTACTTTGCCCAAGTCAACAATTTGGAGATTTAACATGACTAAACAATTTACAAAATTCTTTTCCGTCGATAGTCCGAAAGCTATCAAGGCGGACAAGTTCGGATATCTAAATGCCATCAACTATATGGCGCCGCACGATACCGCGGGCGCGGGTAATCTTTGCCCGCATTCGAGCGCGGGTTGTCGTGCGCTGTGTCTAGGTATGTACAGCGGCCAAGCTGCAATTGTTTCCGATCTAGAGAACGGTACTAATCCAGTTCGGCAAAGTCGCAAGGCAAAGTCACAATGGTTCATGAATGACCGCAAGGCATTCATGGATGAGATGACCGACCACGTCCGAGCGATGATTCGCAAAGCCGATAGGGAAAACAAACGGCTCGCGGTTCGCCCAAACGGTTCAACGGACGTGGCCTTTGAGTATATCAAAACGGACAACGGACAATCGCTACCAATGCGGTTTCCAGATATCCAGTTTATTGATTACACGAAAAACTTGCAGCGGGTTCTCAATCCGAATAGGCCTAGCAATTATCACTTGACGTTCAGCCTATCGGAAACAAACCGGGCCGAGGCCAAGCTCGCATTGGCGGCTGGGTTCAATGTAGCGGTGGTATTTGGCGACGGTATGCCAGAAACATTCATGGGGCATAAAGTGATCGACGGTCTAACGCATGACTTACGTCACCTTGACCCGTCACCCGTCATTGTTGGGCTAGAACCAAAAGGATCAAAAGCCAAGAATGACACAAGCGGATTTGTTGTAAGGGGGTACTAATGAAACGCGAAATAATTCTAGACGATTTTACCAAAAGGGAAAAGGAATACATCAGCGAGTTGGTTTATGATTCCTTGATTGACATTGGCTACCAAGACAAAGGCCGCACAATCGAAAGTTTTTCTTGGCAAATTAAAGTTGACATGGAATACAGTTAGGCGCGCCGGTTGTTGACACTCCACAGGGCTTCGAGCCCTAGGCGCGCCGGCCAGGGGAGTTCCACCCCTGGCCACCGACCCCGGCAGATGGACAACGATGCATCTGCCGGGGTCACTTATCCTACCGACCCCGACCCCGACACCCCCGCCCCCGACCCGACCTCAATTATCCCGACCCGACTTAGACCCCGACCCCGACCTGGACCCCGACGCGGCCGGCACCGGCTCCCGACCCGACTGAAAGCAATCTCGAACATCCCGACCACGAGCTCTGATTCATTGTCCCCCGACCACAATGGCTTGACCCCCGACCCTGACCCAAGGTCCACGCCCCGAAGTCCCGACTTCACCAACTCCCGACCATGAAGCCCGTCAAACAAATATAGGTGGGGGGAAGAGAGGGGGTGTACTAAGAAGAAACTTACACCTCCCGACATGCAATATGCATAATTCCAAGCAATTTGATGGGAGGAGATATTTATTGCGTTAGTTTTCGTAATTTTAAGTTCTAACCAAAAAGGAGCACCTTCCGCACACATATGAACGTCTGGGACGCCGCCCCCATAACGGTTTTCAATCCGTGTGGTGTTCCAATGCGGGGGTATTTTCGATTTTATCCTGTTCCACAGAAGAGTCTCTGATTTTTGTGTCACTCATCACCTCATATTCCGCTTCCACAAAAGCATGTGGATGGGACTTTCTCAATTCTTGCAATCTCGATTCTATCTCTGGCCGGCTCATATTTTCGATAGCATGGAAATGATTTGTCTCACGCCTATCAGTAGTCAAGCCGCCCAAAGCAGATCTAGTTTTCTCCGCATTTATGGCCGCAGAGAATTGTCCAGCTTCTTCCGCACTCATGGAAAGTTCACGAAACCGTTTCAGTTGTCCCATAAGCGTAACGCCGTATCTGCGTTCACGATCTTCTCTTAATTCAGTTATGTATTCGGAGACGTGTGGGAAAGTGCTGGCATCTAAAAGTTTGTGCGCCTGGATTCGAGCATTGCCATCTTTGTCGGCGTAGCCGGCCAAACGAGCGCATTCCGCATTTGAGCGAGTTCCATCCACAAAATTCTGGGCGAACTCACGCTGCCGGTTGGTTAATTTCCGTCCATGGGATTCTTCAATCTCTTTGGCCTTAGTCTCGAGGCGTTTTTTCATATTCCATACTTCTCTTATCTGCCCGTTACCTTTTACTATATACCAGCGATTTCAAAAAAATAAAAATAAAAACCATTTCTGAAATCCACCAACGGTTAGAAAAGTGTAACGATAGTGCTGTTTTTGTAACGAACTGTAACGAGTAGTGTAACGAGTGATATGTATGTATTTCAGTACGTTAATCCCTGTTTCACGGTCCTAGTTACACTTTTACACTTTTTTTCGTCTAAAATTTGTTTTTCAAAACCTTTTTTTCAAATCAGCCCTATACATGGGACGGCGGCAATTTGACAGTGGTCCATGTAACATGCTAATTTACCCATCGTTTTGTTGTTCACTTAGAAAGGAAGAAAGTCATGGAGAGAATTACCAGGTTTGACAAGCCCGCTTTGGGACTCCTTCGCCCTGAGATTGACAAGTCTCTTGCAGAACTGGGCGAGAGGTTCGGCATCACTTTGAAGATTGGCAACATCCGTTATGATGATGACACATTCACGAGCAAGATAGAAGCGTCGGTGGTTGGTGCTGATTTGAAGGCGAATGATTGGTCCAGATATTTCTGGCGGTTTGGCATGGAAAAGGATTGGCTTGGTCGGACGATTGAGTATTGTGGTCATGATTACAAGATTGTTGGTCTGAAACCCCGCGCTCGCAAGAACCAGATTCTGATTGAGCGGGAAGGTAGAACCTATCGGATAGACGCTGCCCTGATTCGCTTGAAGATGGGTGCTGAGAAAGAGGTGGCGTGATGAGGAACCAAGTCATCTCCTTATACGACCTCACGGGCGAAGCACTTCGCCCGTGGGCAGAGGCTGGATATGAGTGTTTCGCTTACGACATTCAGCATGATGGCAAGCGGACTGAAGATGGCATCACCTACGTTCATGCCGATCTTTATGATTACGCCACGCTTCTGGCTTTGATTGCCACTCACACCGACAAGGCATGTTTCATGTCGGCGTTTCCGCCTTGCACCGACCTTGCGGTCAGTGGTGCCATGTGGTGGAAGAAGAAGGCGATAGCCAATCCTGACTTCCAGACTGAGGCGGCTGGCCATGTCCAGAAATGTCATTGGGTAGGCACCGCTCTGGATTGTCCCTTCTACATTGAAAATCCGATTGGTGCCTTGGCGCGGTTATGGCGCAAGTCTGATTACAAATTTGATCCATGTGACTTTGGCGGGTACTTACCAGAGGATGATGTGCATCCGCGCTGGCCAGATATCATTCCGCCAAGGGATGCGTATCGGAAGCGGACCTGTCTGTGGACGGGGGGCAAATTCAAGATGCCTTCTTCTGATGAGGTAGTTCCTGAGACAGTGGTCTATGAGCGGAAAGACCCCACCAAGAGCGGGAACTTCTCGCCTGTCCATGGCAAGACGGGGGGCAAGTCTCTCAAGACGAAGAACATCCGCAGTGCAACGCCGCGAGGCTTTGCCAAGGCGGTATTTTTGGCGAACGCCAGACACACTTGGGTTGCGACGAAAGAGTCCGTATTGGAAGGATTAACCTCATGAGCAGAGAATATGCTGAACAGTTGGAAGCTCACATGGACGAAGGCGGCACCTATACCGCCGCCAACGTCCGCGACCTGATCCAGATGGTCATTTGTCCGGTTTGCAAGGGCAATGGCTATGTCCGAAAGGTCGATGGCATTGAACAATGTTCCGTATGTGACAGCAAAGGAGAACTGGATGTGGCCGTTTAGAAAGCCTCCGACAGTTGATGAAACGGAGAATCAGGTAGAAACTCCAATTCTCCAAAACAGGAAAGAAATCTTCTGCCCCCATTGTGGGGAGCTTGTATCAAAACAGAATGAAACTCACGACTCTTGATTTGTTTGCGGGGATCGGTGGCTTTGCGCGGGGGCTCGAAGCCACCGATTTCTTTGAGACGAGTTGTTTCGTGGAGAATGAACCGTATTGCCAGGCGGTGCTTCGGCACCACTGGCCCGAAGTCCCGATACTAGGAGATATAAGAGATGTCAAAGGATCCGACCTCCCGACCCGACCCGATGTTATTTGCGGCGGATTCCCTTGTCAGCCATTCTCCCATGCGGGAAAGCAGCTTGCCCAGGCCGACCCCCGACATCTCTGGCCGGAAATGTTTAGACTTATCAGGGAATGCCGGCCCACTTGGGTTATTGGAGAAAATGTTACTGGGCTCGTGCGATTGGGCCTGGACGAAGTACTCTCTTCACTGGCAGCCGAAGGCTACGCCACAAGGACGTTTAATATTCCAGCTTGCGCGGTTGGCGCCCCGCACATTCGACAAAGACTCTGGGTTGTTGCACACTCCGACAGCGAAAGCGAACCAGACAAGCCCTTCGATGGTGGAGCGGGGTCAGGGCAACTGGGTTTCCAATTTGGGAGGAGCGAAGCCTCATCACATGGTTCCGACGCCGACGAGTCAGGATCATATCGAGCGGGAGAACACGAACAAGACGCCAAGCACGGGCAAGCTCAATTACGAGACAAACAAGTCTGTGAGCCTGGACAGGTGGGTCAAGATGTGGCCGACGCCGCGAGTATCGATGGCCAACGGTCCATCGGCCAAGGAGGTTGCACAAGGGAATCCGAAGCGGCGTTTGGAGACGGAGGTGGAGTTGTGGCCGACACCGCGGGCAACGGACGGAGACAAGGGAACGAGAACAGCGGAGGGTGCGGCGAGGGAAGTGGAGAGGAACAAGGGACCAGACTTAGGGGCGGTGGTGAAGTTGTGGCCAACCCCCAGAGCATCATCACGGCTGGCTTATCACGAGAATCCAACCAAGAGCCAGATCGCGGGAACACACGGCTGGAACCTAAACGCCGCAGTAACGGACAGTCTGGACGAGAATCCGAATCGACTTTGGCCGGCACCAAGCGTCCAGGAACCGGGGTGGAAGAATCTAGAGATAGTGGACAGGGACGGGAATCCGCCGACACACGCCAATTCGAAGTCTGGTGGGAAGTTGAACCCCCAGTGGGTCGCGTGGTTGATGGGCTACCCAACCGAGTATCTCAACTCCGTGCCTTGGGAAACTCCATCGTCCCGCAGATCGCCCGGAAAATCGGGGAAGCGATAAAGGAGACTTATAATGCTGACCGAAAAGATAGCTAAGTTAATAGAAGTGTCCCGGAAGGCGAAAGATCCAGACTTCAAACGTATCTGGAAGAATAAAATCAGGAAATTAACCAAGAAATTGGAGAAGGTATAATGCTTTGGAGCCCAGACGAGGAAAAGAAACTGTTGAAAATGTGGGATCAAAGAATCACAGTGGAGAATATCGCGGCGGTCCTGAATCGCCCCCCCACGACTGTGCGGGGGAAGGTCAAACGGCTTGGACTTCCAAGCCGCCGCAGTTCTCCGGTGTCCACTCGCCCAGAGCCTCCCAAAGTTCTCCGAAAATGTCTTAAATGCAGAAAAGAATTCATGGCCGAAAAGCACTACTTCATTTGCAAAGAATGCAAATCGACTACTGAATGGAGAAGCCAGGGGGGGTCCTTTCTATGAAGCCTTGTCTATTGGCAGCGATATTCCTCATTGGATTTATGGATGCGGCCCAGGGCAGTGAACAGAAATGTCTGGCTGAAGCCATATACTTCGAGGCCCGCGATCAGGGACCAGTTGGTATGCTGGCCGTAGGCATTGTGGTTCAGAATCGGGTAGACCATCCGAAGTACCCTGATACCGTCTGCAAGGTGGTGAAGCAGGGGAGATACTGGGGAGGCAATCCTGTCAGGGACAAATGCCAGTTCAGTTACTGGTGCGATGGCCGGCCAGAAAGACCCGCCGAAAAAGAAGCGTGGGGAGAGGCAAAATCCATAGCCGCCCTGTTACTGTTTACAAAAGTAGATATTATTGGCTTGGAGCAGGCCACGCATTATCATGCAACATGGGTAACACCAAGATGGTCCAAGTTCCTTGAACCGTGTACCCGGATTGGCCAGCACATATTCTATGCGGAGCCTTAAATGAGAATAAAAATGCCTGACAGGAGACCCTCCATAACCAGAGTTCTGGAGATGATGTCAGACCGTTATTACATAAGTGTCGGTATTGATCCGAGAGATGGGCAACCAAGAGAGGTTTTTATTAAGGGATCGAAGACAGGAAGCGATATGGATTTTCTTCTGGACGATGCTTCCCTGATTTTGTCCCTGGCTTTACAACATGGGCTTTCCCTGGATCAATTAATGCATAGTTTGAACACAGGGAGAACGGAAGCTGGCAAATCTGTGCTGGCCTCTGCAATCAAAATAATAAATGAAGAAATGTCTAACCTTAAAGAAAGTTTATCGTGAAAGAACTCTCAAAAAAGAACGGAACTGTTCTCATCGCTTGGTGCTCAAACCTATGGTTTGCCAGCCTTCGCCTGTGGCAGCAACGCAACTTTGACCATTGGGATATGACATCAGGATGGTAAAGCTGCCCGTGCCGGAAACAAAAAGTTCGATCACTCTGCCGCCAGTATCCACGCCCAGTGCTACCTGCTTTTCTTGGAATTTTTCTGCCAGTTTACTGACGATTCCAGACCTTGTAGCACAAGCCATTTGCGCTGCTGCGATAGAAATCATGAAGCAGAAACTTAAAGCAATAAGGCCCACAAACTTCATGACTTATTCTTTGACTTAATTGCATCTAAGTCATACCCCATAGCACACAACAGGCTTTCGACCTTGTAAATCGAAGGCTCGAGAATCTTACCGCGTTCATAATTTTCAATAGTACTGGTGCCAACTCCAGACAACGTAGAGAGTTCAGTACGTGTCAGTCCTGACTCTCTACGGATGGCCAATAATATTACAGACCAGTGCTCTTGCTGGTCCCGCATAGTCCCTCAGTGTTGGGACTGATCATCAGTATCCCAATCTTCCAGTATGGAGTAGTAGTTAATTTCTTCGTCACCCGACATGATTCCTATAGTCGCAGTCATTAGCCGTGATAATAGATACACGACACGAGGAAGACCTAATTCCTCGGCACTAGTTTCTATCGCAATTCGAAACAAAACGATAGTTTTTGATGCCGGCGTCAGAGAGAGTTGTTCGTTGGTTCTGTCCGTTAATTCTCGGTAGAACGTATCCATCTTCTCTGTCATGCGCGTGAACTTTCGCCATAAGTAAGACGAAGTTCAGCGTCTGTCGGTGCATTCTGTGCTACTTCCACCCAGAAAGCAATTTGTTGCGCGGGAGATCGCTGATTACCCTCCGCCAACCTTAAAAGTTTCTCCCAAGCTGGGAGAGGAACTGCAACGCTTTTGTATCTCTTAACGTCAGGCATTTGTGTTCTCCTCAAGTTTAAATAATTCCGGGTAATAGTGGCTTGTCGTAATTCGTAAACGTGTTCCAGGCATAGACAGGAGTTCTACGGGCGTGGCTACTTGGTTTCCTCATAGAAACATATTTGCCCGTGTTTATAATTATCCCTCTTTTAACGGCTTTCATAATGAGGGCTCCCCACGCATTAGGGTGGTGCGGGTTACCTATTTTTTTCGCTATCCGCAAACGCAGATCTTCCCCTGTGAAGGTGGACAAATCGTTCTCTGAACGAAGATCAAGCAAAGCCTTGTATGCGGTATCCGACCACGGCTTTGCATTTTGATAGACTATTAACAGACCCTCGTCCCGGAGTTCTTTTGCGATATCTTCCTCAAATAAATCGGTTATCATCTCAACCACTCCTTCAGTTCTTCGCCCATAACCACACTGGCGATATCCATCTTGTTCCGCAGGGCCTTGACGATCTTCTCGTCAATGGTCCCCTCTGAAATAAGATCAATATAGGTAACGTGATCCGTTTGACCGATGCGGTGTGCTCGGTCTTCCGATTGCATACGGACAGCCAGATCAAAACTGTTCGCAAAGTAGATAACGGTAGTGGCCGCAGTGAGCGTGATCCCGTAACCGCCTGTCTGCGGGTTCCCTACAAAGAAACGGGTCTTTCCATTTTGGAATTGTTCGATGGCGCTGCTGCGCTCTTCATCGGTTGTATCTCCAAAGTAAGAAACCGTGGACCCTGGTCCGTGAGCCTTGGTCAGGGCTTCCGTGATTCGTTTCACATCGTATCTGAATCGTGACCAGATTATGGCCTTACCATCTACCTCTTCCAGACAGTCCATCAACTCATTAATTCTATTGTCGTTTACCTCGATAACATCGCCGCCATCCGATTTCACATGACCAGACAACACCTGCTGCATTCTCAAAAGCTGGGTCATCACGTTGGGCGCCGTCATGAATTTGTCATCATCTATATGCGCGAGGGCGTATTCCTTTAATTCCGTGTAGATGCGCTTCTGGTCGTCTGTTAAGGAGACATTGCGTTGTGTGTAAATCTTTGCGGGTAGATCCAGGCATTCATCTTTCGTAATTCGGCTGGAGAATTTTTTCAGGATTAAACCAAGCTGTTCCAGATTACGATAGCCAACAACGCGGTTAAACGAGTGGGACCCAACATGCTGCTTTCTCATCACAGCGTAGCGATACTGGAACTGGAAGAAGTTGTCACCGCAATCGCCCAGCAGTTCCTTGTCCAGGAAGCGGCATTGCGCCCAAAGATCCATCGGACTTTGGGTTATTGGGAAGCCCGTCAGAATCCGCCGATAGTGGGCTAACGGTGCCAGTTTAATCAAAGCTTTGGTTCGGCCGGCCTTGGGTGACTTAATCGCCGTGGACTCGTCCACAGCTAATAGCGCCTTGGAAGCCTCTAACAGAGTTGTGAGGTACTTTCTTCCCTTGGGAGTGGACAGTGCTTCGACATTCATCACAAGAATTCTAAGGCGGTCTGACGGTTCCAACAGATTTCTTAAAAGTTCTTTTTCCGATTTGTTGGCTCCAGCTTTCCAAACAGCAATGGTTCTTTCAATTCGGGTAGGCATGTGGGCTGGAAGCTCAAGATTCACCCAGTTGCGATAAACCCCTTTGGGCGCCACGATTACGAAGGTGTCGATCTTGTTCATCTCGAACAGGATGGCGACGTTGTCGATACAGACCTTGGACTTACCCGTACCCATTTCCATCAGGTAAGCCCAATTGGTCATAGCCCAGGATTCCCGTAGCACATCATGCTGATGCTGGTAGGGCTTTGTTTCATATTCGTACATT
>Ga0080013_1002032_pt1 | contig 24985 bp, 37 predicted proteins | sample ETNvirenome_6_85_FD_69236 | JGI IMG/M metagenome (GOLD analysis project Ga0080013, IMG submission 69236) | Marine viral communities from the Pacific Ocean - ETNP_6_85 (SPADES assembly) (version 2) | ecosystem: Environmental > Aquatic > Marine > Oceanic | place: Pacific Ocean | collected 2013-06-19
TGAACAAAAATAAAACCAAACAAAAAGACTACAAAAGCAAAAACACTAACTATTAAAGTAGCCATACCAATATCTCTCCACATCTGTCTGCGTTTTTCTTCTTGAATATATTGTTCTTTTAATCTAGCTCTTTCTTTAGCAATAAAAGATTGAAGCTGTTCCCAATCACCTTTCTTGCCATAAAGTTGAAATGTCTCTCTAAGCTCATCTCGCATTTGGTCTTGTTGTTTTTTATGGAGGAACTCATCTATAGCAGAGTTTTCTACCCCAGATAATTTACTAAAGAATGATGACTTTTTGGCTTCAGCCTTGGCCTGAAGCGCTGCCTCACCTTTCGCATACTTAGAAATTGCTGTGCCTAATTGCGATAAATCCCTGCCTACTTTGACAGCACCCATCAATGCCCCGTGAGCAGATTTAATCGCAGCTAAAGCAACACCAATCTCAATCACTTAATTAATCCTCTACCCAACTTGTTGTATCTTCATTCCACGAATATGTTTTAGTTAAAGAAGCATCATTAGGTTTATTAGAAGGTGCTTCCCATTCCAATGTACTGCTGTCTAAAACCCAAGAGTTATAGGGTTTCGGTCTTAGAAAAGCATCTCGTGTAGAATCATAAGTATACCCTATTCCTGCAAACCGTGTGCGGATTCTATTGTTGTAACTTGTTTGTTTCCAAGTACCGCCATTAAAAAGACTTTGACAAAAAGTTACGCCTACGCTTTCAACTTCCTCTCCGTCATTATTTGCTGTGTCAGAGTTATCAATAGCAACAACCCGTAACACAACACTATTTGAATCTATCTCTGCGAAGTACGCCACCTTATTCTCCTAAAAAGTCCACGATACATAACTGTATCTTGTTCCCTGTGTAACTGGATCTACTTTGTGAGGGTACATAAAATTACTTGGAAAGATCATTACTGATCCTTGAGGTAATTCTATTTTCTCCTTTTCCCACATTATAAATTCGCCACCTTTGTAATCATCATTCAGAACACCAACAATAGATAACACGGGTATTCCTCTTCTTGTTCCATCAAAAACTGTATGTATATGGTCACAATGTTCTTTCATTTTAGTGCCGACTACATACTTATTAAACCTTACATCTGTATATCCATTCCACCCACGAAACCAATTATGGTGACTTTTTAAATCTTTTAAAACGTATTGTTCTACAGCAGACCACAATTTTTTATTTAATTTAACAGAGGCTTTATCTTTTTTATTATACGAAATTGACAAATCGTCATCAAAAGAAACATATTTATCTTTATCTGGCATATAAAAAGAATGAGTCTCCCATTCATTATTTTGTAACTCTACTATAATCTTTTCGCAAAACTCCTTATCTAAAAAATCCTTATAAACTTTAACGTAATCTTTTACATTAACTTCAATCAAATCCTTAACCCTGTTAATTTACTGGAGTCTCCAACACTACCCTTTGGAAAAGTATTACAAGAAATACTAACCCTTTCTTCTGTTTCTGTTGGAGGAACCATATGAGTGAGAGAAGAAGGAAAAATTGCAAGTTGATTTGATTTTACATGAAAGAACCAACTTTCAGAATTGTGCATATTGAAATCTTTTGGTTCTAATTTAATTTGACTATATCCTTCTTTAAAAAACATAATTTGATCCATTGTTTCTTCAGCTTTTACATAAAAAACACCAGACAAAAAACTATTGCTATGGTTATGTTTATGATGATACTCCCCTTTTTGCGTGAAGTTCGCCCAACTCTGTGTAAGGTCAAGTGTGACATCATCTTTAATCCTCAATACATTTGTTGCGTAATTATTAAAAGAATCCTTAATAAAACTATTTAAGTTTTTTAAAGTTTTGTTTTCTAAAAGATTATCACTTACACTTGTTGAATTTCCTTCATTTGGTTTTTGTTTTTGTTTCATTATAAAGTTCATTTCTTTTTTTGTTAGATTCCTACCTAACTCGAAAAAACATACTGTGCTAGGAAATAATGTATGCACAATCATTAATTCAAAGCCTTTTTTAACTTCTCTTCTTCCTTTTTAATTCCATCAATTTGTTCATCAAGCCATATTGTTTCTACAGAATCTTCAAAATCTTTAATCTTTTCCATTGTTTCGTAAACTTCTTCCATTGTTGGGCAAGGTCTATCATCATCCCAACGAGAGAATTTGTCGTTATGAATTTCCCACTTAGCTTTAGGTCTAAGTAATTCTACTGCCATATCTATTCCGTACATTCTGTATATTTTTTCTGCCATATTCCCTATGCCTCATACGATAAAATTACGATACCTTTACCACCTGCACCACCAGCAGAGCCGACTCCTGGAGAACCACCACCGCCTCCTCCACCGCCACCGCCTGTATTAACCGTTCCTGCTGTACCTGCGGTTGAACCTGCGGGCGTACCATTAGCTCCACCGCCACCACCGCCTGCACCTCCTGCTCCTGCACTTGCTGGAGTTCCTGGATTGTAGTGTCCACCACCGCCTCCACCACCATAAGTGACCGAAGACCCTGATATAGAAGAAGCTGTTCCTGCTCCGCCTGCTCCACCGACATTAGAAGTTCCTACGTTAGAGCCAGCTCCTCCTGCTCCACCGCCTCCACCACCGCCATAATAGCTGCCTGCATAGTTGCCATCACCCCCTGCGCTACCTTGACTTGGAGATACACTTGGAGTATTGCCACTTCCCCCACCATTAGGATCAGCACCGCCTCCTCCTCCACCAGAACCACCGTTTCCGCCTCCTGCACCGGGAGCGGGATAACCTTTACCACCTGTTCCACCTCCAGCAGAGGTTAAAGAAACAGGGCTACCAATAGAAGATGTGCTTCCTACTGCACCATTAGCTGTTGTTCCGCTAGGATCTCCAGGGCTTGTATAACCTGCACCTCCTGCACCTCCTGCTCCAACAGTAATTGTATAAGCCGACCCCGCACTAACAGCTTGACCTGTACCTACACGATAGCCTCCTGCACCGCCACCACCTGCAAAAGCTCCACCACCGCCTCCACCTCCTGCAACAATAAGGTAAGCAACCTCAGTTGTTCTTGCTGGTGCGTTCCAAGTTCCCGAAGAAGTAAAACTTGTTATGGTAGTTGATAACGGTTCTAATAAACCAAAACCATAATTGCGAGCTGCCGCAGAGCCGAAAGAAGAAAGTATAGGAGCCATAGTTTAATCACCCGAATTGTGTCTGTGCGGCTAAAGCCGTGAAAGCATCATCGCCTGTTTTAATTATTGTAATTGCATATCCATCTATACCACTTGCGTTACCTGCACTAAAAGCTGAACCCCCTGCGTATTTAGGAGTTACGCTACTACCATCAACGGTAAAGGCGTTCATGTAATAAGCTGAACTTCCTTGTGTTGATAAGAAAGCTATAGTCAATGAATCTCCTGTAGCCATTATTGCATTTAAAGCAGTTGAGCCATCACCCCTTACATTAATGGTAAAGTTACCAGATGCGTTAGTTGTGTAATAAAGAACACTCTGAGTTACGGCATCAAAGTTAATTGTACCTGTGGAAGCAGTGGCTGATATTGTTACTTTTTCTCTGACATTACCGCCAAAGAAAGTATCGCCTGTTACATGAAGAGCCGCTAATGGTGTTGCTGTTTTAATACCAACCCTGTCTACCGAAGCATCACACTTAATAAGGTTAGCATCACCATCACCTTCAATCCTGAAGTCTTTGTCAGCTCCTGCTTCGTTAAAGACAAATGTACCTCCGTTAAAGGTAACATCATCTGTCGCAGATAAGGTTGTAAAAGCTCCTGTAGTTGCAGAAGACGCACCTATTGTTGTGCCGTCTATTGCTCCTGCTGCTATGTCCACTTTAGATATATCAACTTCGCCTGATCCATTGGGTGTAATAGCTATGTTGCCATTAGTACCATCTGTAATTGTAATAACACCAGAGTTTGTGCCACTATTCGTTGATATAGTTATATCGCCTGTACCGTTTGATGTAACCGTAGCGGCTGCTCCACTGTCTCCTACAACAACTGTGTCAGCAACAAGATTGACATTCCCTGTTCCGTTTGGCGTAACAGTAATATCTTGATTAGCTGCATCTGTTATTGTGATTGTACCAGAGTCTGTTCCTGCATTAGTGCTAAGAGTTAGATCACCTGTTCCATTAGATGTAATGGTAGCTGTTGCTCCAGAATCTCCAACAACCACTGTATCAGCTACAAGTTTAACGTCTCCTGTGCCGTTCGGTGTTAGCGTAATATCGTTGTTGGCTGCATCTGCAATTACAATCGTACCTGAGTTTGTGCCACTATTTGTACTAAGAGTTAAATCCCCTGTACCCTGAGTTGTTAATGTTGCATCAGCATCATCATCACCAATCATTACTGTATCAGCACCAAGATTAACGTCCCCTGTACCCGCAGGGGTAATGTTGACGTTACCATTCGTATCTGTTGAAGTAATAGAGTTACCGTCTAATAAAAGGTTATCGACTTGATAAGACCCTGTGACAGCAAGATTAGCCGCAACTTCTACAACAACTGCACCACTACCTGCTCCATCAGAACGAACAAGTTTTGTTTTACCATTCGGTATTTCTATGTCATTTGAGGCATTGTATGTGCCTTGAAACAAAAGAATTGATTGCGACCCTGATAAAGCGTTTTCAATCCAGAAATATCTTTCTGCGTCATTTGGGGTTATTTGATAATAAACCGTGCCACCTAAATCACCGCCATCAACAATCTTAATAATTCTATTTCGACCATTAGAAACAGACCCATCTGTAATTGGTAGGGTATTAGGGGAACCTGTAGAACCTGTAGCTGCCGCTGTAACAGAAATAAATCCATCAAGGGCTTGGTCTATAAGGTCCATATTAGTATTAACCATAGTACCCCAAGTACCTGACTTGTCTCCTGTGGCTGGTTTCTCTATACCGTTAAAAGTTGTGTATGTACTTGTCATCTTCTTATCCTTATGCGTTTATGTCTGACCAACTTGGTGTTTGGCTTGGAGAAACAGCGCCCCAACTAGGAGACTGACTCGGAGAAACCCCCGACCAACTTGGTGTTTGGTCTGGAATAATTTCGCCCCAAACAATAACTGAACTAATCTCCCCTGTACCTACTACTCCTGTTACACTTACCGATTCACTCAGAGAAACAACAACTTCTCCAATTACTCCTGTACTTGCTTCTCCCGTCACAGAAAAAGAAGCTTCTCCTGTAACTGTGACACTACCTAATCCTGTTGTCCCTACGACATTTGTAACATCAACAGGGTCGGGTGTACCCCATGCTCCTTCGCCCCATGTACCTCTTCCCCAACCTGTTATTTCCGCCATTTTAAGCTATTCTTATAATCGCATTACTAGCATCAGCCGTTGGGAAAACAATCGTAAAATCACCACTTGAAGCCGTTTTATCCGCCCCAAAGTCTAAAACACAAACAGATTTGTCTGCTTGTGTATCATTATAAATCAATGCACCTCTTGCAGTAATACTTACATTACTAAAAGTTAAATCCGCAAAATCACAGATAGCCGTAGTCCCACTTAGAACAGGAGTAACAGAAGTCAAAGCCGATCCCGTTGCAGAATAGTTTGTTCCACTTGCTTCGTTAGAAGAAGTATAAGCGGTAGTACTCGCCCCTAAAGTTGCACTTGATGTATACAAAGCTAATTTGAAAGTATTACCAGAACTCGCCGTAAAATTGTGTGTTCCTACCAACAACTCCTGCTTGAAACTTGAACACATTGCTTGACTGATCGCCATTCTAATCTCCTAAAATTGCTTTAGCGAGTTCTTCGTGACCCGCTTCTTTAAATTTGTTATACAAAGTCACTCTATCGCTTTTAATTGCTTGTCTCATATAATGTTCCACAACATTTAAAATATCCTTTTTAAAGGCATTTGCTTGTTCTTTAATGGGAGGAGGAGCGTTATCTGATACAGAAACGAGCTTATCTGCACACATTTTTGCAACTTCTGCGGGAGTGTGTCCCCTATTTATTGTTGTTGCAACACCAATTTTAAAATCACTTGGTATTTCTGTTATAACACTTAACATATCATTGCTTTTGTTTAATTATCATACCAGTAGTATAGTCATCTGTCACTTCTTTTGCCTCTCCAAAGTTTTTAAGACTTAGTATAGCTTCCGAAAATCTTTGATTGTACGTGTTTAACAAGTCTGGATCACCTTTCATAAAAGTGTACGCCTCGACTAAACACCCATACAGCAACGCATTAGGAGCATTTTCACTTAGCCACGTTGTCCCACTATCGCTCCCTGCTGTTAGAGAAGCAGGACGATAATAATAATGCAATTCTGCGGTATAGGCAGCATCCGGAGTAGGGGCTAAGATAAAATTACTTACATCAAAAATAGCATAATATCGGGGTGTTCCAGTAGTTGCAGGATTAGGCGTAAAAGTTTGAATAAAATTAACGTCTTTAAATTCTAAAAATTCATGTGCAGACGAGCTTAAAACACTTAATGAGAAAGGCGCTAAAAAGTCGCTTGGCATTGCTAAATACTTATTAGAAGAAGAAGCTGTTCCTGTTGAGTTTTTACGAAATAAAGATAATTGTACGTTTTTAAGGATTCTTTCTTCTGCTTCTTTTATAAAAAGAGATAGATTATTAACAAAAGTAGTTTCAGAATTATCTGTGTAATCCTGTATAGCAGTTTTTAATGTTGCAAATGTAAAACTCATGCGATTGTCACCGTTACAAATCCAATAGAACCTATCGCTCTAATTTGGATGGTTTCAGGGGTTTCTACGTTGGGTTGACCTGCGTAGATAGTTAAAGCTTCTGGAGTATTTGGTCTAGGATTTCTTAAGGCTTGTGGGTCAAAAACTTTAGGTGTTGGATTTAATTGAGGTTGTTTAGACTCGTATTCATCAAAGCCAACCAAAGCTCCTGTCCACTCTCGTTTCATTCTTCGTAAAGGGTAAGAAAAGCCAGATCTGTCTGAAATCCCTAGTGCAAATTTTCCAGCAGCATACTTAGGCATATTTAGCTCCCATTAGTAGCAGGAACAACACTAAAGGATGTTCTGTCTGCATCTTGGCTAATTGCCCGGGCTATTTCATCATCGTATATACTTTTTAACAAAGTTACTCTATCTGGCGCTTTTTTCATTGAAAGATAATAGGCTAATCCAGCAGATAAAGCAGGATAAAAACGAAAAGGCATTTGAAGTGTATCTATGTAATTATCAGCATCATCTATTCGAACAAGCCTATCAAAATATAAAACATCTGTATTATTCTCAGGAGTAGGCCAAAGTGTTACTTTAGGCGTTATTTGTTTGTCTACAAAAAACTGAGAAGCTCTTCCTTTTGTAGCTTTATTAGGAATACCAAGATAATCTCCTCGGCTAATTCTCTGGATATTATAATCGGTGTTAGTACGGCGAACAACAGAGGCTAATATATCAATAGTGCTCTGAACATTCTGGAAACTAACTGCTGCGGATACGGTAGTTGTAGCCCCGCTTGTTCCTCCTGTTATTGTCTCTCCAGAGGTAAAAGTCCCTGAAGGAATAGTAATAGCAAGACTGGTAGAGGAAGGTTTACTCGTAATAGAAGCCGTAGCCCCACTTGTTCCTCCTGTTATTGTTTCCGCAACAGAAAAAGAAGCAGTAGCTCCTACCGTCATAGTTAATGTTCCCGCAGGATACTCGGCTATTCCATCTGCAAGAGTTATAGAAACCTGCTCAATTGTCCATTGATTTAACCCCCTATTCGCCCAATCAGCAAAAAGGAGGTTCATAGAACGTTTAGCCGTCTTAAGATCGTAACCCGTCCTCATTACTAGACCACATCGCTCAAATGCTTCTTCAATGTATTCGGTTACATCAAGTTCAAAATCCTTGGACCCCGATAAAGCCATTAATTACTTTCCTTCTTTACCTATGTTATATCTATATTTTCCACCAAGCATAAGAGAAGGCGTAAACCTGCCTCCGCCAAGTCCTTGTCTTCTACGAAAACTAGCTTCTAAAGACGGTTTTCTTCTTTTTATTCTTTTAGAACTAAAAGGAATAGTTAATGCAATACGCCCAGAAGTATCCGAATAACGGGTAGGAGAACCTGCACCTAAATTTACTGACCCTGAAAAACCACCTCCGTTTTTAAGTTTTCTAACTTTTTTAGGGGCAGAAACTCCTAATTTTACGCGAGAAGAACCCATTGGTTACTTTCCTTTTTTACCTTCTGGAACCTTTACTTTAGAGGCATCTGGAGAAGTAACACCTTCATTATACCTTTGACGGTTTAACTCAAGAGGTTGAGGGCCTTTATCTATTTTTCCTAATGCCATTTTATTTTTTCCCTTTTTTGTTTTGTTTAGCAATTTTTCTAATAGCTTTGTCATAGTTTTCTTGGTTTTTATCCTCATCTGTTTTAGAAGGACCACCTTTATCTAACTTTTTAACCATGCCGCCGCCACGCATCTTTTTAACTTTAGCTGCGCCATTACCTAAATTAACTCTACCCATTGCCATTTCGCAATCTCCTACATGTTTCTTGACGTTTCTTTAACATTTGAGAAACATCATATTGTTCAAGATAAGTGTTATAATACCCTAATTTCTTAATTTTATCAGAAGATTCTTGAAGTTTACTGAGTCTCTGAACAAAAATCATCGAATACGGCTCATTAACAGACTCTGAGAAAGTATTATCATCAATAAATTCGTTAGGGTCGTCATAGGGGTGAAACCCCATAACCCACACATCTTTTTGAACATAACCGCCTTCTGATATTGCCATGTTAATTCTCTCTAAAGAATCGTGAAATTCTTCCGCATCTTCTTCAAAATCAAAATCAATTAATACAACAACATCATAACGATCATCAAACTGAGATATTAATGTTGTTAGCGCTTGAGAGTTCTTTTCATACAAAAAAGAAAACCCAACACGATTATCTTCCCATGCTTTCTGAGCATAAGGACAAGCAGGAAGACCGCTAAACATGTCATTAGATTGTTCTAAAGCATGTTTTGACCAATCTTTAATTTCCTGTCGCACAGCCTCTTCTAACGAAGCGTCCATGTGATTAACTATAAAACGCCGTCAATGACGATAAATGTGTCTGTGTATACACAACATAACCGCCTCCACTAAATCGAAGACCTTCACCTCCTATATCGGGGTAAGCATTAGTATTTGCACCCGCTATAGTGTTAAATTTCATTCTATTAGAACCTGTTGCAGACCCTTCGTTTAACGAAATAGTTCCTGCGGAACCTGTATTAACAAAATAAAAATTACGAAGTCTTAGGCTACCTCTAAATATCGGGGCAGCTATTGCTGTGCCTGAACCTGCTTCAACATTACCCGCACTTGCACCAGACGCAGCAATCTGTGAAACAGTAGCAAAATAAGATGTTCCTGTTGCAACACCTGTATCTGCTCCTGTAATAGCTTCAGTCTGTGCCGCACCTGTCTCATCTGTGCCAGTCACAGTAAAAGTATCACCGCTATCGTCACCAGCAGAAGTGATAATAATATTACGGGGCTGGTCAAAAGTAACGGAACCTCCGTCAGCTAACGCACCATTAATGGTAAGGTTTCCTGCTCCAGACAGGGTAGCTGCCGTTGATATTCCATTATCATCGGAAGCTGCTGCCTCAATAAACGTGGATTGTACATCTGAACCCGACATACACCCTCCTTCCTATTCTTTGATCTCGCCTCTTAGAACCATTGCTTTATGCTCGGAACTACCCTGCGGAGGTAGTTCCTTTTTTGAGCTTTTAGCAGTAGTTTTAGAAACTGATTTCTTTGTTACAGTTTTCTTTGCTGTTGTCATTTGTTACTCCTATCTATCTTGAGCCGCAAATAAGTAATCAATGGAAGATGTTTTCGTTCCAGTAGCATTACCAGAAAGTTCCATAGCTCCAACTGTTAAGTTTTCGTCATCTGGAATATTTGTCGTATGTGTAGCAACTAATTGTCTATCAACAAAAAATTCAACTATTGCACTGCTTTTGTTTTTACCAGAAACTTTAAAACCTAAAGTAACAAAAGTATCATCAGCAAGGTCATATGTAGAATCTAAAGCTGTAGCTGTTTCTGTACCATCTTTTTCTGTAATAACTTGCAAAGTTGCGGTTCCGTCATCAGATTCAAACACAATTCTGTCGGCTGCTGTCAACATTGCTTCAGGGTTTGTCGCAAAATTAACGGTCATACCTATACAAAAGTCCATTTGGTCAGCGTCTGAAACTTTACATTTAGTTTCGAACCAAATGTCTCTGCCAGTTGAACCTGTAGCAACTGCAAATATTTCGTTGCCTTGAACGGAAGCACCGTCATCATCTGTTGTAGCTGTAGAAGAAAGTAAAAGAACTCCGCTTTCAACGTCTGCGGCTATTGCTGCTGACGCTCCACTATCTTTAACAACTGTCCAATCGTTTGTTGAGTCTAAAGCAACCCCAGTATAGTCATCAAATGTAGTGACATAATCTGGTGTGTTAGCTATAGGTAAATTTGCGAACCATTTTCTTGGGGCATCCTTACCCGCATACAGAATAGGTCCTGTAAAATGTACTGCCATGTTAAATCTCCTGTCGTGGCAAATGTCAACCGCACCATGCAGTTGTCAGGAATATAAATTTTACACAAAAAAAAGAGGAGGCGCAAGGCCTCCTCTCTAACTATTGTTACATTTAGCGTAAAACAGTTAAGCGCCGGGTGTTCCAAACACACAACGCCAGTCAGATACACCAAAACTGTATCTTTCTCTGGCTTTGTAACGCATGTTGCCCGTGTCAAAATCACCTTCCATAGCTGTACGAAGAGGTGTTCTGTTAAACAGTTTAAATCCATTTGGACAATCTGTTTTAATAAAGAACGCATCTGTATCAGTAAGGAAGTGATTAACAACTGCACCTTCTGGGAGCATACCCATTGATTTAGTTGCATTAACATCATTATCCGCAGTGCCAGGACGTAGATTACTGTTAAGCAATCTTTCCGCAACAAATTGAAGTTCTTTTGGAATAATCAATTTTTGACCACGAATAGCAACTTTTAAGCCACGCTCATCTTGTGCGCCTGCGACATTAATAAGTAACTGCTCGAGAGAAGTTTCATTAAGGTCAGCAGCTACAGCAAGAATATTGCTTTGATTGCCATTGATTGTAGGATGAGTTGAAGCACAAAGAGCCACACCATCTCCAATAGCACTCGCACCTGCAGTAAACGCATTGTTTAAAACAGCAGCAGCTTTAATTTGCTTAGTTTGAGACATAGACCGAGCTAATGCTCTTGTATAACGACTTGCAAGTCTATCATACAAGTTATCCTCAACAGCTTCTTCAGTAATACTGAAAGCCAACGCAATTGTTTCGTGAGTATAACGAGCGGTATATGTTTCCTGTGCATCATCAAAATCAACGCTTCCACCTTCTGATTTAACAGGGGCAGTCGAAAATCCTGATAACATCACATCTTCTTCAAACGCACGATCCGAGCTTTCTTCGTCAAAAATCTCAGCATGTTCTGCGTCATATCTATCGTACTCTAGCCCAAATAAGGCGTTAAGTCCGGGTTCTAGCTCTTTAGCTAGTTGTGAACGAGATATCGCCATAGTTTACTAGCTCCTTCCTAGATACCAGTTGAGTCTGCGGTAGTCTGTGAAGCAAATCCACGGGTCGCAGCGTTAAAGTGAGCATTAAGGCGAACGAGCAACGGAATACCTGCGGCGGCATAATCGCTGTTTGCTTCATCATCAACAATACCTACAATTCTCAAAGGAAGAGTTGCGGTGACTGCGATAGTTGAAACACCTAATGCGGAGTTGGATTGTCCTGAAGTATCGGAACCCGTTCTTGCTGAAGTGCCTAAAGAGGCATTAGCAAAAACAGCAGCTTGTGCTGTAGCCTTATTTGTTAAAGTAGCGTCTGAGGCTACTTTAAAAATTTGGTTAGGGTTATCCGCTACGAAAGCACGGACAGGATGGTTTGTGTCTACAGACACAGAGTTAGAACCGGGCCAGAAATTTTTCCAAATTGTCTTACCTGTTCCTGAATCTACGTATTCAACGCCAGTCAGAACGCCAAGGGCTTGAGTTGTACCCCCATCAGTAGCACCTGCGTAAGCAATTACGCCCGCTGCTAATGGAACACAAATTCCGCCATGATAGATTGCATTTGTATTATCATTTGCAATTTCATATTCAGTTACCCCAGTTGAGTTAGGGCCTGAACCTACCATTCCGACAGGAATTAAACCGTAGGCTGTACTATTATTAGCCATTTAAAGGTTTCCTTCCTAAAAAGTAGTAGTCAATCTTTTTTAGTCTGACCACCAAAAGTTACACGACTCTGACGTTCAGGTTTACTGATCGTCATAGATGAATGAGAGTTCTCACGAAGCATATCATTATCTACCGCTTGCATCTGATCTGCATTTCTATCGTTAAAGTAAGCTGATCTTTCTGCAACTGTTTCTAATGGTATCCTTGCAAGAAGCAAACCACCAACGCCAAATACACCTTCATATTTCCCTGAATCAACTACCGGAGCTTCAAAATCAGGATATTCATCTTGTCTTACAAGCTCATACCCTTCGCGGAGCCTTGCAGAAATATTTTTACGGTCGTCAAAACCGCGAACTTCTGCTCGTATCCACCTGTGTTTGTAGCCCTCTGGTGCAGGGGGTGCATCTAACATAGTGGGTGGGGTCCACGGCTTACGCCTAGCCGACTTCTCCCTTGTGTTTTTTGCGCGAGAAGCGCGACTAACAGATTTAATTCCGTCTTGGTTTGCATCAGTCACTTTCATTACTCCTTCACGTATTTCGCGTATTCTTCTAATGGCACACCTAATTTTTTAGCAATCGCTACTTGGGAAGAGGTGAGTCTAACCTTTTTGCCCCGCCCCTTACTTGGGGTATTGCGGGATACAGAAGCAACCGTTTGAGCGGGTTTTTTGGGTGCTTCCCCGTTTGTTAATTTATGCGGGAACTCTTCTCGCATACGTTTATCTAACTCATTGTAGTATTCATCAGTGTTAGTGTCAAAGGATTCTTCCTCTACCATCTTCTTATGGATACCAAAAGCAGCATAAGTCATAGCATCATCCGAACCAAACCACTCATTTTTCTGCGCCCATTTTTCTGCTTTAGGGTCAGGTTGTTTTGCCGGAGCAGGAGCTGCAGGTTGAGGAGGCGCTTGTTGCTGTTGCTGGCTGTAAGCCTCTACTTGTTTTTGATAATTTTCTTGCTCTACTTTAGCCTGTCTAATTCTTTCACGAGAAACAGTTACTTCGGACAGTTTTTTCTGAGCTTCTATAATGGCTTCTGCATCACCTGAATTTAAAGCATCTCTTAATTTTTGTTCTGCTGAACCTTCTTCTGCATCCACACGATTAGTATACTCACTTAAATACCCTTCGTCTAAAGTCTGCATACGAGAACGTAATTGTTCCGATTCTCCTTTTACGTTTTCTGCATAATGTAAAGCTGCTTTTTCTCGGCGCTCTGCTTCTCGCATTTTCTTCGTTAATTTATCTATTCTTTTTTGAACATTGTCTGTGTATTCGGTTTGTTCATTTTCTGGGGTTTCCGGTTTATCTCCTTTACCACCAACCAAATCTAAAGACCCTTGCTCTTCCGGTTCTTCCGAGGACTCCGCATCAAGAACGATTTCCTGTCCTTTTGTGTCTTCGTCCCCTACGTCAACCGTAGGTTCGTCTTTTTGTTCTGCTAATTGTTCAGCAGTCGATTTTTTAACCATTTTATTCTCCTAAAAATGCAATATATCTTCTGGATCAAGTATTGTCGCAAGAATTTCATCGTCATTTAAAACTCTGACTTCTCCGCCTTCAATCCTAAACCGTGACCCCGCATATCGTGCAAAAATAACCCAATTACCCTTTTCACACCACGCTCCATTTGGAAACTTTTCTTCATCCCTATACGCCAAAGGACCTACTTTTAATACATAACCTGCAACGGTCGCTATGTTTGAATCTTCTTGCACTTTATCTGGAAGATAAATACCCCCTTCAGTTTTACCCTTTCCCCTGTACGGAAGAATAAGTAATCGCCACCCCGTAGGATTAGGCATACGCTCTAACGCACTTTTATCTATTAAAGTCGGGTCCAAAACCCGGTCTTCTTTATTTACATAATGAGAGGGAAGATCAATCTTTTTAGGTTCTTCTTGAACCTTAAATTCTTTTACTGCAGCTTTAGTCATCTATATGCTCCTGTTTTTCGAGCAGGCTCTGGAGTTCCTGTTTAATAAAATTTAATCCGTCTAATTCTCCCATTAATGAATGGTATTTTTCCATATTAGAAACACCTTTATTTTCTAATACTTCTAAGATCATCTGACGGCGTTCTTTGATTAGTTTTAATATAAAACTAGAAGTATCTATAGTATTTATGCCAATTAGTACCTCCTATGTGAGACTTTGTAAAATTAAACTTATAATATACCCACAAACAGCTCCTGCAAAGAGGAAAATGTAAGATACTTTAGGAAAGTTTTTCCAAACAAATATTAAATTACTTTTTTTCTCTCGAAGAAACAGTTCAACCTCATCAATAGCTTTTAGTGCTTTTTCATCAAGATCTGTCTTATCTAAAACATATTCCTTTAAAATAGACTTTTCTTCTAAACCAAGCATCTCTGCTTTTTCTTTTGAATCAACCATATTTAACTCCTATTTTCTAAAAAACTTAGCGGCACTTCTTACACCATAACTAGCCGCTACTATAACTCCCAGACTTGCTGTGTACCACGTTGGTGCTTTATCTAATGCCGCAAACCCATCCATTACAATCTGTACACCAGTTGGACCTGTAAAGCTAAGTATTAAGGGTATAGACCAGAGGGCTAGAATCCACTCATCTTTAAGACTGTCTTTTGAGGCTTCAGCCATTGTCTGATCCCAGTCAATCTCACCTGTTGCCATCTTAGTTTTACGTTTCTCAACAGCAACCTTAAGCTCACCTTTAGCTTTAGTTTCTTCAACTTTGTTGTTCATCCACGCTGTTGCAACACCGCCAACAGCATTAATTATTCCACTAAATATCATACCCAAGGCTCCCTTTTTCCACCGTCATACAAACGAGCATGACCTTCTTTGATTAAAATATCACACACAGAAACACCTTCTTCTGTAAGAGGTATACCTAATATTCTTCCAAATTTTCCTTTTTTATCTTTATGCGTTTCCATACGAAACTCTTTTTTAACTAACTCTTTAACCCTTGCTTTCGCTTGAAGACCGAGTTTCTTTTCTGCCAAGTTCCGAGTTCTGCTTTCCGGGGTGTTAATACCTTTAAAACGAACCTTTTGATTAGCAAGAATAACATTAAAACCAAGATTGACATCGCAGACAACAGTGTCACCATCAATAACTCTTCGCAACCTACATCTGTAAACATAATTTTCCGACCCTTGGTTCATCCCTATTTCCTATTCGACAAAGCAAAATATCCGCCAACACAGCCACTCATAGCAAGATACTGGGTCATAATAATAGACTCAGCTTCTGCCATTCTTTCCGGTTGAAATAAAGTCATAACAGTTGTCAGCCCCATCAAAGTAATTAAGAACCAACACATATAACGTCTGTTTGATTGATGTTTCTTTATGTCAAATTTAGGGTCTTCAACCATATTAAACTTTGTTTACGGGAGTTCTGCCATCTTTATAGGCTTCGTTTACATTTGGTGTAGTCTTATCATCTGGGACATATTGACCTTTATCATTTCTGGCTCTTTCTCCCGTGGGTTCACCAAACAAAAAAGTTCTTATGTTTTCTAACCAACTCATTTTTTCTTTCCTTTTTTAAAAAAGACTAAGTTTTCCATTTGTTCCTGTATCAAAACCTGCTGACGTTTTAAAGTCAATTTTTGCTTCTTTATCTTTTCCGTTTGTTTGTCTATAGAATTTTTAACAACGTCATATAGACCATCATCATAATCACTCACGGAACACGACCAGAAACGGACTGGACAAACTCCTGTATGCTGGCCACAACATGCAACCTATTGCCTGTTGCTGCTGTCGCTTTTAAAATTTCACTTGGTTGCAAGACTAAATCCCTGCTTAATAACTCTACCGTCCCATTTGCTCCAACAGCCGCAACTTTGAAAAGACTAAACACATCTGACCCATTTGTAAGAGTCAAAGTTATGGTGTCAGCGTTGCCTGTGTCCTCCGACACAAGGATAGAATTAACGACAGAAAAAGAAACATTAGAAGGAGCCGTGTACAAAGTTGTTACTCCTGTACCCGTCAAATCTAACTTTGCATTTGTCAAACCCTGTATATACTGGGGATAGCTTTCAATAAGCATTAAGCAACCTTTTTCTTCTTCTTTTTCTTCGAGTGACTATAAGCAATAGCAACCGCTTGTTTTCGAGGGTATCCTTCCTTTACAAGCTGACTGATATTTGCCTCTATAGTTTTTTTGCTTTTACCTGTTTTTAACGGCATTTAACAAATCGTAAATTTGCCACCACGTAAAGCACCACCCATACCTCTGGACTGACCTTTGGTAATAATACCGTCCATTGTGTCGGGGGCATCTTCTTCGACAGGTTGAGCATAAGGCATTTTACCCTGACCTTTAATATCAGAATAAGGCGTTGCTTCAGGGGGATTAGATGGTTTATTTCCAGTATATTTTACTCTCGACATATTAACCTCTCTTCTGTTGTTGTCGTAGTCGTTCACGGTCAAAAGCAGCTTGTATTTTAAGTTGAGTTTGATTCATTTGACCTTGTTGACGTAAATCAAACTCCTCTGCTTTACGCGCAGTTTTCTGCGCTTCTAAGTTAAGTTCAGCCTGATCTATTGCGGTATCTGCTTGATCCTTCTGCGCTCTAAGTTGTAGTTCTTGTTGCTTTAATGCAACAACAGGGTCAGGTTGTTGCTGATCTGCACCTGTAACCTGCGCGTTAATTGCTTTAAGGTTTTGCATACCCTCCGCAATAAACTGAGCTTTTAAAGCTTCAAACACAAGATCTCCCTGCATTTGAGGAGGTCCACCTGTTTGTTGTTGGAAAGTCTCCATAGCTTGTTCTGTTGCCTGTATCTGAACATGCTCCATAACATGTTTTTGCAAATCCATAGCAATGCGAGGCAATTGAGCAACCATCGGCGTTGCGCCATAAACCATATGCGCCATAATGTGTGCTTGATGGTCTTGCCCCTCAAAAGCTTTTAGTACCGTCCCTGAAAATGTATCTATGTTTTCTTGTGCAGCATCTTTAGGAACTTCTTCCGTTGTACTTGGGGGTATCAATATTTTGTCTATGTCTCTCACATTAAGGGCTTCATACATCCTTCTGTACACTTCATACATATTATGGATTTCAGGAGCCTGCATAGCGAGTTGTATCTCAGTTTGAGCAAGCGTTATACGTTGTGCCTGAGAAAATATATTCGGGTCAGATATAGGAACAATGTCCACACGATCATCAAAGTCCTGTGCAAAAACCATTTGATCGCCACCTTGAACCGTATAAGGGTACTCTTGGGGCAAATAAACAGACATAACACGGGACAAAAGCTTAAATTCTATCCGCATTGCATAATGAAGACGTTTATGAACAGCAGACATCACTCTGGAACCTTGTTCCATCATAGCAATAGTCGTTCCCACTGCAGCAGATTGGTTCCCATCTCCTACCTTAAGATCTGTAATCGTAGCAAAACGCTGCCCTGCCTGAACAACAAAACCTAAAAGTTGAAATAACGTAGAATCAGGCCCTTTAAACGGTAAAGGCATCAAAGAATCACGAATTGCCCCTCCCGGAGCGTCAACATCTCTAAATTCACCCGGTTGTAAGGGGTTTTCATCGTCTCTTATGCGTAATCCACGGGCTTTAAACCCTGCTGGAAGGTTTGACAGCGTTCCTGCATCAATTAACTGCCGTAAAGCCGCTGTTGCAGTGCGTGAAAGCCCTCCAATCGTGTGAATTAGCCCTAATCCGTAGAAACCAAAGCCCGGAAGGAACTTATAATGCACAAAATACTGTATTTTCTTGTATGTAGGGTCGTTTTCTTCGTAATTTCTACGAATTGACAGTATTTTTCCGTTATCTTGACTGATTGTAACAATATAAGGAAGTCTAATTCCCGTTTCTTCTCCTTCAGCGTCTTTATCTTCATGCCCTGCAAGGTCTAAATCAGCATGACACTCCAATAAAGTGCAATCATAATCAACATTAGAAGGCGTTACGCCGTCTATCTTGTCTATTTCTTCTATCAAACTACTAGATTCTGCCTGACTTGGAAGGACATCTATATCTCGGTAGAACCCTGCAATCTGTTTTTTTCTCAAATCATTCATAGACATACGCACAACGTGTGTAATATTCGGGCATGTTTCGAGATCATTTGCTTCATACGGAACAACAAGATGTTCCGCTGCTACAAACTTACTAACCGCACGATCTAACCCAGAATCATAATAAACTTTCTTGAAAGTAGACCCTGCCAACGGAAGATAAAATAACATTTGATCTAATTCAGGGGTGTACTCCTCCATTACATTTGTAATGTAATAATTCATAAACTGCCGTACACGCTGAGATTGATCTTCTTTTTGTTTTGTGACCGCGCCCATTACATCTGTACGGACTGGGCCACTTGCAGGAAGCAACTCGTTAAAAGCCTGCGCTTGAAACTGGGTTGCGGCTTCCGCTAGGAGGGGGTGCGTCACGCCTGTTGCTCCTGCAAATGGTTCTGTTCTCTCCTCGTAATTAAAGCCTAAAAGCTCTAACCCTTTGGAATAAGCCTCTTCCCAATCGCGTCTGGAAGATTTATTGCTTTCATATTCCTCCAGCAATTGATTGGATACTTCTGCAAGCTGACTATCATCCATATTTTCAGCAAGGTTCATGTAAAATTCTTCTGGAGGCCCGTATTCTGCATTAGGGTCAAAATCAACAACAACCGCCCCATCATCATCAGGGATAATTTCAAATAAATCAGAAGAAGGAAGTTCTGGTTCCTCTGGGATCTCTATTGCCAGCATGTCTTCTTCGTTCAACCCTTTCGGGATGCGGTCCATGAGCGATGCTGCGCTCTCCATAATCTCTTCGATTTCTTCGGGTTCTTCAGCCATATTGCCTCCTATTAAACTTCATCATACCTTAATGAAGTTCATTTGTCTCTGGAAGTTTTTCCATAAAGATAGGGGTGTCTTCCCCGACATACGCTCCTTGGACATTGTATTCAAAGTATTCTTCCGCTTCCTCAAAGTCCATGTTATCTCGCGTTATCAAGATATCAATACATTTTTCCCGATCATAAATAGCAACAGGTTTATTGAACTGCCGTCCAACCCCTATAAAAGCCTTTTCAAAACCATCGGCAACTAAAAGTCCTTCTTCATATACATCTGGAAAATTCTCTTCTAGTCTTTGATTAAATTTTTGCATTAGTTTCCCTCCTTAATGCTGTTGGTATTCCTGTAGAAAAAACCGTGGGCCGTGTTCCACGTGAAACAATTCCGCCACGATTAAACTTTTTAACTATAACAGATACATCCCCTATTTTCTTTTTTGGATTAGTGGTTACCAAAAAATCTTTGCCTAACACTTTTTTAATATAATCGCTTAATTCTTTTGGTTCAAAATGTTTTTGATAAGTACCTCGGTCTGTAATTATAGATCTTTCTTCAGAGCCTTTTCTACCTCTTGTTTGTTTTCTAACATAATCTATGTCGGGTACAGAAATTATAGCATGTCCTTCTTTTTTTAAAATGCGTCCTATATCCTTAATAACATAATCGCGATTTTTTTTAGGCAAAACATTTAATACATTAAAATTAGTTATTTTTCCATAACTACTAGAAGGTATTTTTTTAGAATCCGTGTAAGTAGCGTTACTTTTTACTCCAAGATAAGGGTCAAAAGAATCAAACTTTAAAAAGTCTGCCCCTAACCCTAAACCAGAGCCGTAGTCTAATCCTGTTTGCAAGTCTTGTTTCCCTTTATTTAATTCTTTAAATATAGGGATTGTCTTTTTGTATGTATTAAGTGTATTTGATCTTGCAGTCTTAGCCGACACACTCAAATCTAAATTTTTATTTGAAGCTTTATCTTTTGCTCTTTGTTCTTGGTTTTTAATAAGAAAAAGATCCTCTCGCTCTAAATTATATAATTTATATTGTTCTTTTCCTTTTTCAAATTGCTTTACCCCTTCAAAACCTTTTTCTTGTAAGATGTCAACAATGTGACTATTTTCAGTTAAATCAGGGCGACTAAAATCTAATTCTTCAAACAGTTGTTTTTTTGTAAGCTTTGCACGTTTCTCTGGATCTCTTACTTTTGAATTTACTTCTAAAAAATCAACAACATTACGTGGTTTTAACCTAGAAATAGAATCTTTAGTAAATTTTTTAACAAAGTCAGGGTCATTTTTTATAGCGTCTGTTATACTTTTTTTATGATCAGAGTTATTATAATCAAATATTTTATAACGATTTAAATCTAAAGGTACTTCTATTACAGTAGAGCCATACCCTCTGGCTATTTTAGGGTCCGAAGTAATTGAAACACCTTTTCCTCCCCTTGGTTTTTTTCCAAAAATAGATTTACGAAATTCTATTTCATCAGGGTCTATTTCTGAATCAAACCCGTGATAAAAACTAACTACATTTTCTTTCCTTGGAGCTTTTTCCATTGCCTGAAGAGAAGAGGATAGATACTCTTCAAGCTCCGGCTTAATAATGCTTTCATCAAAAGGAATGTCGGAGCCATACAAATCTATTTTTAATTTGTCTTTATTGTATCCTTCTCCTCTTGTTCTTAAAGCAGCGCGATTCATTGTTTCGCCTGCATTTAAAACATCATTAAGCTCGTCTATCTCCGCGTTTTGTTTGTCTGTTTTGTTTTGTATTTTAAGTAATTCGAATTTCTTGTCTTTAGCTCTTTCTTGTTCTTTGTCATAAGGCGATTTTCTGTACAAAGGAGTGCGTTCTGCCTTAATTATCTCTTCAAGTTGTTTTTTAAGGTCTTTAACATGCGAAGGAAGAAAATTACTTTTGTCAGAAGCAGTAATTGTAACCTTTAAAGAGTCCTCCAATTTAGGAGAATAAAATGGAAGCTCTACTTTATATCCCTGATCTTCTAGTTCTTTTACGATTATTTGACCTAAATTAATATCAGGCGAAAGAATATTGCGTTCACCAGCGGTTAACCAATCCCTTCTTTGAATTGAACGCGAAGCTATCTCCCCTCCAAGCGCTCTGTACAGTTTTCTTGATTCACCCTCAAGAGCCTCTTCCGCTGCTTTAGTTCCTGTTTTTTTAAACTCCAAATCAGCTTTTTTCCAATCTTTTAACAAAAGTTCGACAGAACTTGCTTCTGCTTTTAACTGGGCAAGCCTGTTTGAATCTGAAGGTTCTAAAATTTTATTAAGATTTAATCTTGTTTCTAAAACATTTATCTTTCCGTATATACTTTCCAACCCTTTGTTTATGTTTCCTGCGGTTTCAAAACTGCCGCCTCCCGCAAAACGCATGAAATCTTGCGTTTCATGCCCTAATTCATGCAGAATTATACTTTTAAACGTTTGCGGGTACTTCTTAGGATTAATTTTTACTGCGATTTCGTCTGGACCTTTATCCTTTCTTCTAAACACACCAAAAGAATCTAGGTCAGATTCATACAAAACACGTGTTTTTCCTAATTCAGGATACATTTTTAAAACAGGAGAACCTTTTAAAAGATCCCTTGTTAAAACAGTAATCCCATCTTGAATTGATGTTCCTGATAAAGCATCCATAAGCTTTTTATCAGTTATATAAGGATTTTCCACTAAGCTTTTTGCTAAGTCTTTATCTAGGCTTGTATTTTTATCCGATACCTCATACCTTTTCGTACCATCAGGGCCAATGTGCCAGCCCAAAGGTTTCCTGATTTTATATTCCTGTAAAACTTTTATTTTTAAAACATCAGGCATACTTGCTAGGCTTTTAAAACCAAGTTCTTCTAATTCTTCTGTAATCTGTGACATCGAAAGATCGTTAATACGGTCAGACTCAATCCTAGCCTCATTTAAATTATCCTTAAATTTCTTACCCGTTATATTATTAATCTTCATGTCGTCAGGGATTTTTGTAAGATCTCTTTCTCCGATAAAAGAACGAAGAGTAGTACTGTTCGAAACAGCTTTAGCTTTTCCAGCCCCTCCTATTACTGACCCCGTAGCACCTGTTCCCAACAAAGTAAGCAGGGAAAGCAACACATCATGCCTTCCTACTCTAGTCCCATCTTCATATTCAATGTAATCTGCACCCGGATTGTTCAAAAGATCTTGTTGTCCGTATATAATTGCTCCTAATTTCTTATTAATAGGTTCCAAAACCTTAGTAACATTTTCACCAGCTTTCGTCCGTGTTTCAGGGTCGGAAAGAAAATCATATATATACTGCCCTGTCTTCTTTGCTCCTGCAGGAAGTTTCTTGAGAATTTGTACGCTTGGCATATATTTCAAACCGTATTCTGCTTCACCGTAAACGGCAGGGTTTGTTATCTCAAGATACCCCTCGTTAGGGTTACCTTCTGCATCAAACACAAACCTGTAATCTTTCGGAAGTAATTTTTTTCCACTCCAAAAATCTACGTCTTGCTCTCCTTTTCTCGGAGAATAAAAAAAATCTTCTTTCGTCAGAGGTTTTCCTGTTTCTTTAGAAATAAAATCTAAAACACTTTGAGCATTTGGCGGTCTATTAACAGGTATTCTAATTATTTCTTTGTCTTGAAGACGCTCTCTTCTCAGGGGATAGAAAGCTTCTACAAATGTTCGACCAACACCCAACAGCCCCTTTGAAGATTTTGAAAAAGGGTTGAAATTTATTTCGGTATCCGTGTACCCATGTTCAAAAACAGGCTCTGCTTTGCCCCCTTTTTGTAATTTACGGGCCAAGGTTCCAATGCCTTGATTGTACACATTACCCATAATATGAAACCACTTTCAAATCTCCCGTGTCTTCTTCCCAATCGTCAGTCGGTATCTGCACAAAGTTCCCCTGCCTGTACCGCATCAACGCCTGTGTTGTTGAATCCACCAAGTCATCATGTTGACCGTTAGGAAATGCAGCACACTCCTCAATCACTTCTTCCGCCCATTTCTCGTCAGGATACCATATCATTCCCGCTTCAAAAAGAGGCGATATACTATGAACACGACTTAGTTTATCGTTTCCACGGCTCGGTGTAAAGTTTACAACAGGTATACCCATGTTCCGTAATTCATGCGTCAAAGGAAGTCCACTTGCCTTCGCCTCAATAATTACCGTCTCCGGCTCCCAGTATTCATACTGCTCCATCGCAACTTCCTTCAACTCCGGAAAGTCCCAACGCCCCTTCTTGCTGTCTAAAAGAATCAAGGCCGCTGGTCCGTGAGCCTTGGGAGAAAATACACCCCACGTTGTTATCGCACTGTAATCCGAAGTCTCCTTCTTCGTAAACGCCGTATCATAACTCTGTATCACATACTGTAACTCAGGCATCTCATCAGAAGTCCATTTCTTCCACCACTCCCGCTTTAAAATCGACAGCTCCTCAGAAGTCGGGTCCTGCTGATACTGCGCGTTCCACTTGTAAGCCGGAACCGAAAACTTTACCGACAGCAACTCCTCCAACGCCCAATACTCCGGCCAGCACGGTTCCCCAGAAGGCATAATCGCAGGCAGCTCCAATATCTCCCACTGGTCCGCCTTCCTGTCCTTCATCTGTGCGCGGAGCAACTGACCCGTCAAATCCTTCTCGGACCACCGTGTCTGAACCAGAACAATCGCACCTCCCGGCTGGAGCCTCTGACGGGGACCCCCCGTATACCACTCCCAAGCACTTTCAAAACCCGAAGCCGACATCGCCGTCTGCTCCGAGTGAGGGTCATCAATAACCAATAAATCCGCACCACGACCCGCTAAGTTCGATCCCACACCAACAGCATAATACATCCCACCCTTGTTCGTGTCCCACCGACCAGAGGCTTTACTGTCAATCGCTAACTTTGTATCCGGGAAAATCTCCTTGTACTCGTCCGTCTCCAAAAGGTTTTTGACCTTACGACCAAAGTTAACAGCAAGTTCCGTGGTGTGTGTTGCCTGAATAATCTTCATATCAGGACGCATCCCGATCATCCAAGCAGGAAACAAAAAAGACGCAAATTCAGATTTTGTATGTCTCGGCGGCATATTGACAATCAACCTCTTTAACTCGCCCGAGGCAATCCGTTCAAGCTTATCGGCAATCAAACGATGATGCGTTCCTTCAATAAAATCGGGCCAGAGAGATTTAACAAAGGGTAAAAAATTTTTCTGAGACTCCTCAACACGCTCTATTTGAGCAAGGCGTAAGTTCAAGCGTAATTCTTGAGTTTCAACGTCTGACGGATCAAGGCTCATTAGGGGACCCTAAAAGTTAAAAAAACAGTTATACCACGATATCATTTTTTATGGAATTGTTTGCGTGAAACATACCCTTTACTCTCACTGACACAGCTACCCACTAGCTTAATAAGAGACGCGAAGCGACATTATTTCCGCAAATTTTTTGAAAATGAGGCTCTAATAGGGGGTCAATTATTCTACAAAATGACGGGCCCATGGTGAAAAAAACTTTTTTGGGGGTGAATTTTTCATTAAAAAGTTGTCCAGGACTTGCAGAAAACAACATAATTCTTCTACTTTTTAGCATAATTTCCTGACCCTTGGCCCAAGTTTTTCAGATCTGGGCCCAAGTTTTATGGCTGGAGGATCACTTTTTTATGCCAGCTGGATCACTTTTTTATGGCTGGAGGATCACTTTTTTATAGCTGGAGGATCACTTTTTTATGCCAGCTGGATCACTTTTTTATGCCAGCTGGATCACTTTTTTATGCCAGCTGGATCACTTTTTTATAGCTGGAGGATCACTTTTTTATAGCTGGAGGATCACTTTTTTATAGCTGGAGGATCACTTTTTTATAGCTGGAGGATCACTTTTTTATGCCAGCTGGA
>Ga0080013_1002033_pt1 | contig 24961 bp, 38 predicted proteins | sample ETNvirenome_6_85_FD_69236 | JGI IMG/M metagenome (GOLD analysis project Ga0080013, IMG submission 69236) | Marine viral communities from the Pacific Ocean - ETNP_6_85 (SPADES assembly) (version 2) | ecosystem: Environmental > Aquatic > Marine > Oceanic | place: Pacific Ocean | collected 2013-06-19
TTTCATTGCCATCCACGCAGCTCGGAATGCTTTGACATCTAGTCTATCCGTATAAGAAGACATTAAGTCTTTCTTATCTGACTGTAAAAGTTTTATTTCGTTTTCTATTGTCGTTAGTTTTTCGACCAGTTCTCTAATTGTTTCTTTGGTTGCCATCAACCTACTCCTGCAAAACCATTGCTTCCAGTTATGACTGGAAATTGACTAATTCCGGTTAGTGCTGCTACGAGAGAGAACTTAGCTTGATCAGTACCGTTATTAGATCTAAAAAACATTTCTTTGCATCTAACATCAAATACTGTGGGAGGTGCGTCTGCATCAGTTGCATTGCAAGGCGGAACAAGAAAATAATTACTTATATATCCAGCCGGTCTATTACTCCCGCCCGAGTCAGGATCTTTTTCACCAGCCTTGTATGATCCTGATTTTGTAAAGGAAACTCTAAGTCCGGCTGAGCCTATATTTTTAATAGATACATTTTTTGTTACAGAGGGAAATTGAATACGGGTAACAGACTCTGCTACGCCTACTCTTGATCCAGCACTGCTAGTAACGTATGGAATTCCTGAAACCTGGTATGCTGGAACAAAATTTGGACCTTGCCCTGGAAATCTACTTGATGACATTAACCAACTCCTGTAAATCCGTTGCTACCGGTAATTATAGGAAACTGATCAATTCCTGTTAGTGCAGCATACAGGCTAAAAGGTGCAGTACTTGAAGAATTTGATCTAAAAAACATTTCTTTGCATCTAACATCAAATACTGTGGGAGGTGCGTCTGCATCACCGCCTCCTGTATTACATGGCGGAATTACAAAATAATGACTTAAATATCCCGCACCGGGAGTTCCATCCTCATTTGCCTCACTTGCCTTATAAGACCCTGATTTAGTAAATGCAACCCTGAGCTCCTCATTTCCTGTATTTTTAATCATAATACTCTTGGTAACTGTGGGAAATCTTATTCTTAAAACGGGTTTTGCAGTTGCTTCTGGCGCTATTGAACTTGTAACAAAGGGAATGCCAGATACTTGGTAGGCTGGAACAAAATTTGGACCCTGCCCTGGAAATCTACTTGATGACATAATCTTTCTCCGCTATTAATATATAACTATTCATCTTCACCTGTATATGCTACCCATTCAATAATATTTCCATCGGGGTCTGTTCCATAATAATAAGATGAATTATCCCTATGCTTCTTGACATCTTCCTTTTTACAAGGGAACTTTAAAGAAGATTCTACTTTGAAGGCAACATGAGGCGGATGACTTCCCTCTAAGACCAATGCTATTTTAGTATCATTGCAATTTACCATTGCCCAAGTTTTATCTGCATACTCTACAGTGCAGCCTAGTATATTACAATACCACTGTACTGATCTTTGAATATCAGTAGATTTAACAGCTATGTGGTCAAATTTCATATTATTTTCCTAGCCTAATGATTCTAATTCTTCAACAACATCTTGTATAATATAGCATGATGTTCCTGAAAATGTTTTTTCTAGCTCTTTTTCGCCTACTTTCCACTTGGCATCGATAATTTCTGCTCTTTTTACAAATTTTCCTGAATAATTTATAACTGTCCTTTCTCCCATCCCGTCAACAATCTCAAGATCTTTGATAAGAAGTGCTTCTATACTTTGAAAAAATTCCAACTCTAAATCCTTTGTAATCGAAATGCCGTCTCTATAAAAAGTTATATTCACGTATATTCATCTTCATCAGGCTTAGGAACAATAACTTTCTTTACAGGCTCTGACATAGTTTCGCCTAAAACATATTTATCAGAATCAATCAGAAAAGATTTTGCATTTTCAAATATTTCATAGAAGTCAAGAAATTCTTCAACATGCAAAGTTATAGAAACTCTTTCAAGTTGAATTGTCAAAGAGTGATTTTGTGTATCTAGATAGCAACAATCGTTTATTTCAACTATGCCATCATATTGATTCACTACGTACTCTTCTTAGTGTACTGCTTTTTCTTGGTAGGAAGCGGTTTTGACTTCTTTTCTAGCTTGGGTTTGGTTTCTTTTTTTAAATCAGGAGTCTTGGCACTCTTTCTTTTATTAAGAAATTCAGTATCAGATCTCTTAGGGTAAACGACACTCAAATCATCTAGCAAACCGCAAAGCTCCTCATATGTACTGACTCCGTAATTTTTGCAAAAGCTTTCTAGATTTATCTTTTTTCTTCCTAAGAAGCAGGAAAGTTCTGTTCTAATTTTCATACTTATCTCCGTTTGTTTTATTAAGTGAGCTCATGCTCTCTTTTAATATAAATATGCATGCATCTGCTTCTTTTTCACTAATATTTTCAACAAGAGCTTTATGTAATCCTTCGAGAAGGGATGTTTTATCGAGAGGCAACTTTGTCTCAAGATATTTTGACATACACTTTTCTAGCTCTTCTTTTACATAAGAAAGCCTAGACTCATCCCATTCACAAGCTTCTAGAAGTTCTGTCTCAATATTTAAGTTATTTAAAACCTTAAATAGATATAAAAATGGGGTCATCATTGATAATTTCAATTAGTCCTGACTGGAATCTTGGATCAGAAGCAATTTTAGAGATTTGACTTTCTGTCGGGCTTAAGCCTGACATTTTACAAGCATCTTTAGCAACCTTTCGCATAGCTCGTAGAAAAACATTTCTTGCTGTTGAATGATTCATTTCATCACCATTCTCTGACATGTGTTCTGCAATTTCACGATATCCCATTCCTCCTTCAATTTGAACTGTGGCATATCCATTCTTTGATTTGTGACCTTTTGGCATTGGCATAATTTTCTCCTTTTAATTAAATTTCAAAATCTTCTGGGTTGTTAACTTCACTTAGGCCGAATCTAAGTCTAAGAACCTGCTCTTCTCTCTGACTAAGCCTTGAAAGTGAAGCTATAATTACTTTTCTAACTCTTTGATTATCTAAAACATTATCAATAGGTATATAATTTTGATCTTCAATCATATCTCCAATTGTCCTAGATGAGTCAGCATCTCCAATTGGGGTATCAATAGAAAGAATATTATTTAACTTCAAAGAGTCTAAGCTTAATTTTACCATTGACTCTGTTACACCCAAGATTTCTGCTATTTCAGACTCTAGCGGTAGTGTTTTAAACTCTTCTTCATATTCCTTTATTAGATTTTTTACTTTATAAGCTAATGATATAGCATGCGAAGGAACCCTTACAGTATTCTTATGGGACGCAACATATCTACTTACAGACTGTTTAATCCACCAAGAAGCATAAGTTGAGAATTTAAAACCTCGTCTCCAGTCAAATCTTTCAACTGCTTTCATTAATCCAATATTTGATTCTTGAATAAGATCTTCCATTGCACATCCGCTTCGATAATATTTTTTTGCTATGCTAATAGCTAGCCTAAGATTAGATTCAATCATCTTTTCTCGTGCTCTCATATCTCCAGCCTCTATTTTCTTACAAAGGTCAACCTCTTCTTCTCTAGTGAGAAGTTTAGATTTTCCCACATCTTTCATATATGTGTCAAGTAACGCTGCCATTTTTATCTCCTATGTTTATATTATAATTTTTAATGTTTAATGTTGCACGTTTTGCCTTTTTTAATTTAGACACCGCGTAAAAAAAGGAAACTACCTTTTTAAGTTTTTTACGTATTCTTCGTGACATTTCTCACGCTTCTTTCGCCACATAACTTCTCTTTGCAAATAACAAATTTCAGTCTCAAGATATAACCCAAGATTACGCGTAGAACGCTCCCTGGAATTTCTCCAGTTTTTATTAATAGCAAACAGTCGCTTTGTTAGACTGGCTATAGACTTGTTTAAATCATAGTCTGATGAATAGGGAATATTTTCCTGTTGGATTACAGAAACTTGCATCGCTTTCTCCTTTTTTAGCTGTGCACTATTATTATAAACTTAAGTTTTAAAGTTTACACGCACTAGACAACTATTGGCTTGCCTTTATAGGAAATTTCTTTTCCACCTAGAGCAACTACTTTTACCACTTTAATACCCGGTAGTGTCTTGATTAGCTTTGCAATATTTAATATATTTTTATATGTATCAGAAGAATTTGGCAAAAACTTGACATATACTTCAACTATTGCACCGGATTCTTTTCTATTGACAGGCGATCGTTGTCCAACTACTGATACTGTAGGCAAAACTCGAATTCTTGTTAGAGTATCCGGTACATGCGCAGATTTATCAATACTAAGAAGGCAAGTAACATCCATGAGAGATTTATCAAGCCTTGTCTCTTCGTACTCTTTTAAGACAACTGACTTTAACATTCTAGTAAATTCTCTTACATCTAAGATATCTGACATCGCAAACAGCCCCTGACTAATAAGTATTTCGCTGTGTCTGTTTATTATTCAATTTTATCAACCATTGTGCAGCCTGCTGACAAAAGAGTGCATGCAGCAGACACTGCATTTTCAACTGCAGTCCTAGTAACTTTCGAAGGATCTATAATTCCCTCATTAATCATGTCACAATATTCCCCAGATGCAACATTAAATCCAAAAGTTGAAGAATCTTGTTCAAGTATCTTTGAAATAATAAGATCACTAGACTCACCTGCATTTTGAAGTATTTGTCTAATAGGGGAAAAACACGCGCTAAGCATAACTGATGCACCAGGTCTAAGAGACTGTGAGTAACTGTCAATATTTACGTCCCTAGAAGCATTCAATAGACACACACCTCCGCCTGCAACGATGCCTTCGTCAATCGCAGCTTGAGTTGCACTAAGAGAGTCATCTACACGATCTTTTCTCTCAATAAGTTCACCCTCAGTAGCACCTCCTACTCTCACAACACCTACACCTCCAGCAAGTCTTGCCAGCCTTACTTTTAAAACTGTAACCTCATCTTGAGAAAGACCGTGATCTTCGAGTGCATCTTCAAGTGATTTTACTTTTTCGTCCACGAGTGCCTTATCGGCAGGACAATCAACAAATGTTGTAGAATCTCTTGTTACTGAAACTCTTGCACATGTCCCGAGATCATCTAATTCTACACTCTCAAGAGAGTCGTCGCCAGGATTAAAAACTTCTGTATTTAAAACTACAGCAAGATCATCCATCATTCCCACTCTTGCATTTCCAAACCCGGGTGACTTAATGGCACATGCTTTTAAATTTCCTCTTGTAGAGTTTAAGACAAGACCCTGCATTGCATCACCTTCAATATCACTAGCAATTATTAAAATAGGCGTTCCTGACTTTAAAGAATCTTCTAGGATATGAGAAATCTTATGAATGCTAGATATTTTTTGAGAACACAATAGAATTCTTGGCTTTTCCATTTCTACTGCCATTTTTTCTGTATTGTTAACAAAATAGGGTGAAAGATATCCTCGATTAATCTGCATTCCCTCTACTATAATAAGATCACTTTTAAATCCCTTCGCTGGCTCTACGGTAATAACGCCATTTGTCCCTAGCGATTCAATTGCTCCAGCAATAAGGTCTCCTATTTCACTTTCACCATTTGCAGATATAGTTGCAATATTTCTAATTTCTTCAGAATTTGAAATTGGCTTAGATATTGTAGAGATATTTTCTAATACTTTTTGTGAAGAACCCTTGATTCCCGCAACGATGTCTCTAGCAGAATATCCAGCAGCAATCATCTTTAAACCCTCTGCGAATAAAGATCTTGCTACCACTGTAGCTGTAGTTGTTCCATCACCAGCGATATCTGCTGTTCTTGATGCTGCTTCTTTAACTATATCAATTCCTAAATTTTTAAAAGAATCAGATATTTTAACAGCTTTTGCAACAGTCACACCGTCTTTTGTAACAACAGGATGGGATCCTTGCGACTCAATTACAACATTCATTCCAAGCGGACCCATTGTTACTGAAACTGCATCAGCAAGAATGTCAACGCCTTCTAGCAAGCTTTTTCTTGCATCTTCTCTAAATGCTATATTTTTTGCACCATCAATCATTTTTATTGCTATCCTTTTAAAACTCTTTTATTCGTGCTTGACTCAGTTAGTGGGGGTGTTATAATTCTTCTTACACTAGTTATAACATTCTCAGCAACATATAGATCACCTGTTTTAAAAACAATCTCCTCAGAAGTTATTAAGCCACTACTTCTCCACTCGCTAATCATTGTGCCTGATATCTCGCTTCTATCATTACTCATTGAGAATTGTCTCCTATTTTATTAACTTCATTTAAATTAATTCTTGCTGTTTTTCCATCGCCTAGCTCTACTGTTGCAAATCCATCTTCATCATCATTACTATCTTCTGCTTTTAAATCTTGCTCAGCAGTGCTTTCACTAGTTATAAATTCTGAAAAAATACTGCTAGCATCTTCTGCGGATTTTAATATAGAGTCTATTTTTCTAGATGCACGAGCAATCATTTCGTCTCGAGCTAGCTCGAGACTAGTAAAAATCTCCGTATCGAGTTTTTCAAGAGAAACCTCCTGCATATCATTTGTCGGCAATCTTACTATGTAATCGACAGATTGACTAGTCAATGACCGCTTTTGTATCTCTTCACATACAAGTGCAGGATAAACTTTTAACTCTTTTTTAGTAAGCAAGTAAATAACTTGCCCTACGTTAAAATTCATAATCTCTCCATAGAAAGATTATACAGCATGAATTCAGAAAATAAAAAAGCCGGATTAAAAAATCCGGCTTTTAATAATAGTTTAATTTAAATCCTATCTGAATCCTGGTCCAAGCATTCCCAATGTTACACCTTTCTTAAGATTGCTAGATCTACGCGAAGCTTTTCTTTTTGTTCCGCTAGTCGACTCTTTCTTGATTCCCTTCATAATGGATCCGATTTCTGCACGAATGATCTTACGAAGTTCATTTTCCTGAAGCCTTTCCTTGCGCATGAGAGCAATCTCTCTAGAAATCATCTTTTCATTGACTTCAATAGTTTCGCCCATAAAATCAGATCTCCCTTTTCTGGTATCCGACTGATCTCCTCTTCTCATTCCGTGACCTGAATAATCTGTGTCTTCTTCGAGTTCAGGACCTGCTTCGTCACCTGCGCGCTCACCTCTATCGCGTGTGCCCTTGTCAGTTTTTGACTTATCACCAGCTTTCCATGTGTAGTCTTTTTCACCTGGGCGGGTATCTGACTTATCACCGTGGCTTTCTCCCCTTTCAGCAAGTTGCCCTTTGCCAAACCGATGTTCGTCTTCACCTGAAAGTGATGCATCGTCATGCATGCTTCTGTTTGAAGCTTCGTTAAGGTTTCTCTTCTTCGCCACTGGCAATCCAGCAAGCTTAGCGAGTCTATCAGCGTCTAGGTTCATTTTAAAATGCCTCCAATTACTATTTAATTATTACGCACAAACTGTTTTTACTCAGATAGATTACTGCGAACTGTACTAGTAATATCTTTTCCCTTTGCAGTAGCAACATCCATTGGTTCAAGACCTAGACATTTTCTAACACTATCATAAGTCTCATGATCAAGACCTGACTTGAGAATAGACATATCTGCATACTGATGAAGGTCCCACTCAACAATAGGAAGCTCTTCACCTTCTGGACCTGGCTCAGTCTCTTCGGTCTCTCTACTTTCAAACATATATAGCAGACTAGGCATCTTTTGGTCACTTGGAACCATAATAAAAGGGATTGCAGATGTCTGCCCATCCTCTGTTTCTTCATACATTATTTCTGGAATCCAATTTTGACTCATAAAAAATCTCCTGTTAAAAAACTATAGAATAATATTGTGAAATGTTAATCGTTTAATTTTCTTCTTTCTTCGAGTGTTCTAATTTTCAATGTAATACCCGTAAGGCTATAATAGTATTCAATTATATTTTTATCAAAATTATTGGGAATTTGCTCTTTTGTTATTGGATCCCTTCTTGAAAATAGAGATCTAAGGTCCGATGGAATACTCTTCATAACTTCTTTCTTAATTGTCATCCAGTCATCACAGTCGCCAGCATATTGAGAAATTTCTCTAAGTTGTTCAATTATTTTCTGAGGTATCGCTATCTTCGACATCTTCAGTTTCCACCGCCGTTTGATCTATCTCATCTGAATCTTTTTCTTCACTGCTGATATCTATTTCAAGATCAACCTCTTGCTTATCGCTAGGTTTATCAATCTTGACATCAGGTATTCCTGGTCCGTCCGGAGGTGATTCTTTTATTTCAAGTATGGCTCTAAATCCCTGTGTCGTGCCATACACATCTAGGTGGTTAGAGTCACATGGTATTGAGTAATAATAATCTCTTTCTACTCCATAAAATCCGCCATAGTGTAAATCATCAATAAATTCATTAAAAACATCTTCACCCTGATTTTTGTTAATTTTTGCCAGTGATGTATATATCTCAGAAAGAAGCTCTATTGATTGTCCGTAAGATGCTAATAATGATTCATCTATTCGTGTATTGTCTTCATCACTATCGAAAAGTTTATAAATTAGTTCATCATAAAAATAGTCAAGAGTTACTTTGCCATCATATTCTACTGTTCCCGTTGATGCTTTTATGCTAACAACATCCTTGGCATCGTCTCCCTCTCTTTCTTTTCCAGGTGAATAATCGCCAAGAGTGCTATTGAGAGCTATTTTACATACACTGAAGAGATTACCCCTGTCTTCGATGTCGAGAAGCTCGCCCATCTTGATTTTTCTAATCATTCCTGCTCCAACTTGACCACCTTCAACTTTAATCATAACACCGGGAAGCTCCTTCTGCGATCTTCCAAATCTTATCTTGTTGAAAAAATAATCTATTAACTCAACAGCTTGAGCAACTTTTTCCACCTCAAGGGATTCAGGCGGGTTAGAAATATCCCTTATGGATGCTTGACCATCATCACTAACAATATTTCCAGATTCAATAAATCTTTGAGCAATTTGACCAGCATCTCTTAGGGGTCTTATAATAGAAACATGTCTGTCAAACAATCGGCCTGTTGCAGATCCCAGCTTTGAAAGCTTGTTTCTTCCGCCCATTTTTTTAACTTCTAGTGCCTGGCCATCTGATGCCAACTCTAAATCATAGGGTTTTGTCCCTGCTACATGCCGTATTCTAACTCTAGGCAACTTATACTCACCTTCATCTTCACTTGTTCTAATGCCTATAATATACTGCACAGCTTCTTCTGGATCAAGCTTGGCATTAACACCTTTGCCTTGCACTAGAATGTCTCCATCAGCATCCTGGGCTACTCTATAGCCGTTCTGGCCAAGGTATATTAAGTTTTCCATTGCTGCAACAGCTTTCTCTGCACCTTCCGGATCTTTACCGCCATCAGCAGTTGCAGATGCCCTTTCATCCCAAAGATTCCATGCACCTGAAGAAAACATCTTAAGCTTATCTGACCATGATATTTTAACAAAAGGAAAGTTTGAAGATCCAGCCTTTTCACTCTCTAGTATAATTTTTTTAACTATGTCAAATACCATTCTTTCTGTAATATTTTTAGATCTATTTAGTACTAGATTAATATACCCTAGTGATTTTTGAGCTTCACTAGAAGTTTTTTCATTCTGTAAGTATCTTGCAATATAAGATTCAAAATCATGCAAATATGAAGAAAGTATATCATCTTTGCTCATAACATCGACAAGCTCCTGAAATGTTTCAACGTCACCTGGTTTTGCATTAACTCCAAGATATTCCAATATTTTTCCAGGATCTGTAACTTTTGAACCGACAGTTTTCCACTTTCTTTTATTTTTGGGATCTTCTGGGTCTAGTCCGTCTGGCATCACTTTTGCCTGCAATCCTCCTGGAAAAGATATTGTATACTTTACAGATGTATCTCCGCTGCTGCTTCTTCTTGAAGCTATGTAGGAAAGCATTAGATTTCTATACACTCCCTTGATACCCTCATCTCCCGTTCCAGACATAAGCCAGCATGTGTCTTCTAGGCAAGGAGATATCATAATATCTATTTGAACATATTCATTAGGCTGACCACCCTGAATTGGGTACATTACAGCAATATTCTGACCTTGCACTTTTGCGCTTCCGTTTGTAATTGATCTATTGAGCTTTTCAGCAAGACTATTCTTAAAACTCTTTTGATCTATCTCAGGCGGAGAAGAGATAGCGATATCTATATCACCTGAGCTAGATTTCTTTCCCGTGCTTCCAATCATTCGATACATTTCAATATCTGCTTTTGATAAATGGTTTTGGAAAAAATGATTAAGTGTAGGTTCTACATTTTCGAGATCAATTTCCCCAGTCAGGTGGTGACCGCTTGTATTCTTAAATGCTTCTCCCCCTTCTGAAAGAAGTGTTTCAAACCCTAGATTTTTTGCAAAGCGGCGAAGTGCTTCATTTATAGCATCAATTTCACTATCTGTAAGCTCACTCTCTTCGCCGCTTTCATCACTGACAAAAAGAATTTCTTTAGAATATCGATCAGGGTATTTAAAGAGAGAGACTAACCTGTGAACAGGTGTAAACATACCGGTAAGCTTTCTTACAATGCTTTCTCCCTGAGGGCCAGGCATTCTAAGAACAACACCTTCAACAGCTTTCTTAAACATCCCCATTTGCTCTACACGAGAAAGAGATGAATCTAGCTTTGTTGCCCATGAAGTATCAACTAGATCAGATATCTCTCCAGAATCGATATTTTTAATAGATATCTGATCTAACTCTCTAGCCTTTTTAATCTTTTCAACTTCTGCTGCAAGATCAGAAACAACACCTTCATTAGTTGCAAGAGCAAATTCTAAAGTATCGAAGAAATAAGTTCCTAGCTTTTGAACTATCTTCTCAAGATCAGCTATTGCTGCAGCAACATGAGCAGTTCTTAGCCTTTCAAATTTTTGAAATTCAGGCCAGGAATTGCCTATTTCTTTTTTACTTATTAGTTTTTTATTTCCAGTTCCAAGTCTTTCAAGGGCTCGTCTTTTTTGATCTGGGCTTAGGTTCCCTAGCTCGATACCAGGGGCAAATTTTTCTACATAGGATTCCATAGCATGTGCAGCATAGTCTCCCACTGTCTTTGGTACTGGAGTTATCCCTACTAGAAGATTTTCAATATCTTTCTCAAGCTCTGAAATCTTTGACTGTATGTCTGATGCATCAACTTTTGTTTGTGAAAGCTTTGGAACGGGACCAAATGACCAAGATCTATCTTTTCCATCTTGAATCTCTACATCTCTATTTTCAAATGTATCTCTATAGGCATCTAGATTAATATTAATATTATCATAAGGGGTAAACGGTCTAACAAATCTTACATGATTTTCAGTATAAGGTATTGTATTTGGATTGATAGGTGTCATTATCTGCCCCTCTATGACAACCTTTCCATTCTGAAAAAGATTTTTTACTAGATCAGAATCTTTACCTAGCAGGTAATCTTGTGTTACATCGTATGCTGAAAGAAATGCATCTCTAACCTTATCATTATCCCTATATGCATCTTCGATATCAGACCTTGATTTTCCGCCCTTCTCAAGCGCTGTAGCAGAGACACCTTTTCCAAATATCCTAAGCTCTCCGTTGTCAAGAATAGTAAACGTAAAATTTTGACCATCCATCTTTTCTTCTATATGGTCCACCCTACCGTGAAGAACATCACTAATTAGTGATCTTAAATTGTCAAATGTAAGAGACATATCCTCAGTCAAACCAAGAATGTGATCCTCTCCTTTCTTTCTTTTGGATGTTGCTTCTTTGATATCTCTTTTTGCTGTAAATTTTGCTGCTGCCCTTAGAACAGTACTGTCGGTAATAATTGGCATAATAAAAGACTCAAGTTTAGGTGTTTCATTTTCACCTACTAGTATTTTAATTATCTCATCTTTCTGATCTTGGGGGAGTATATTGGGCAAATATCTAGATAGTGATTCTATATCCCCTGTACCGGCAAAATCTCTAACTCCAGTACCTCTTACAGTTACCATTTCATCTGAAGCATCTGGGTGATATTGTCGTAAAAGATTTACAAGCCTGCCTTCATCAGCCCCACCGGAGTTTAATTTTATCTTGCCTGTATCAATAAGTTCTTTGACTTTTTTGCCTATTGGAGAATCTCCTCGCTCTGCCCTTCTATTTATTGCCCCCATATAAGTGTGCCCTAATAACTCCTCTTCCCCAGCAACAACAGTTATCTCATCAACTTTATTAAAGTCAATAGATCCAGTACTAGGATCGCCGCTTTGGTAAATAAGATCTGGTATGTTTTCACCACTTACAAGACTCTTTTCTTCATCAGTCATTTTTGAATAAGCAAATCTATCTAGCATGCTATGAACGTGAGATATTGGTGTAATATCTACAGAAGGTACAACATCTAATATTCCAGGATATGCATCTTGCAAAGCTTTCTCGTAGATAGCGACAACCTTCTCTTGCATTTCTTGATCAAAAGATCTACCTGAATCTCCAAACTTTCTAAAGTGTGTCTTTAAGTTCTTTCCTGTTTTCTTACTTACCTTTTGCTTTTTTATCCCAAAAAACGAAAGAACTCTATCGCTCTCGTCTAAAGCAAGAAGTAGTTTTGCAAAATGTCCTGTGTGAAACGGTTTAAATCCACCGCCATAAAGCCCTAATTTCATTTTTCTTCCTCAGCCCAATGCTTTCTCAGTATACTATAAATATGGTCTACACTTCCAGAAAAATCTTCAATTCTAATTTCTAAATTCAGGCTAATCTTATTATCTTGAATTTTAAAATCTATCTTTTCTTTTTCTTCGTTTGAACTAGCACACGCTAGCATGTCTCTTATATAATTAGAATCTTTTGGAATAAAGTTAATAAGATCTGCTGCAACATTAACCTTAAGACCTTGAACATGAGGCGGATGGTGAAGATGACCATGTATAAGAAAGTCGAAACCTTTCTCTTTAATCACAGTATCAGGTAGTGGATAGTGATTCATAAGTGCAACACCCATATCACCAAAATCATAAGACAGCTCTCTATGATACTCATTAAATCCCATAGATAGCATTGTTTTCTTAGACCTATCATGATTTCCTGCTATAAGAATCTTATATCCATTCATCCTGTCCATTATATCTGCTGCACGATTCTCATCACACAAAAAAGCGTCTCCTACTAAAAAGACTCTATCAGAATGTGAAACAACACTGTTCCACGAATCAATCATTGAATTATCCATATCCTCAACAGATTCAAATGGCCGATTCATATATTTTATTATGTTCTTGTGCCCAAAGTGACAATCAGATATAAAGAAATCCATTACACATCATATTATAAGTTAAATTCATTTTTAACATTATTATACTGTTCAGAGTTCATCTTTACTAGATTATTTGCTTTTTCTGTAGAAATTTTAGATCCATCTTTCCCTGGAGCTATTTTTTTAGCAACAGATGCATCAAGGAGTATTTTGAATCGAGCAAGAATCTCTGCAAGGAGTTCTTCTGCAGAACCAAACTTTTCAGGCAATGCATTGTTTGTAGCAAGATTTTCAGCAACAACTCTAGCGCCTTTTGCAATGCTTCCAATAGAGATTTGATCAGGATCAACACCTTGATGACTCTCGAGCTCCGGAGAGATTTTTGAAGATTTACCAGCCAGATAAAGCACGATATCTCTAAAGAAAGTTTTTGGATTTACAGAAACTTGAACAAACTCAACATCTTTCCCCCTGTCCCTTGATGTAACTCTTTTTCCGTCCTTAACTCTTGCAAGAACGCCTTGCGCACCTAAAGTTAAAAGAAGTGAATCACCTATTGCCCGATATAGATTTCCCCCTACATATCCCTTTACCCCTCTTTCTGGAACCCATCTTGAGTTCATCCATTCTTGATATCTAGGAATAGTTGATATCATATCAACTTGAACTTTCTTTCCATCTGAAAGGGTGAGAATTACCATAGTGGGAGATACATCTCCTGTCAATTGTACATCAACAAACGATGGCGGGGAATCATTTAAAAAATTTAAAAATTCATCTTTATAGTTTTTTTCAGCGTGAGCCTGAGACTGCCTGGCATCGCGGAGAGTAGATCCATCAGCTCTTGGAAAGACAACAAGGTAGTCAATGTCACCGTATATAGTTTCAGATCCATCAGCAAGATCTTCTTGGTAATATGCAGTAGATCCTACTGGACGATCTGGCGATACGGGATCAATCCCTTTTCTTTCAAGATGATTATTAAAACTGTCCAAGAGTTCTTTATAGAGAGTAACTGCTTGCGTAACTACTGTGGGAGATAGGACAGCCTTGCTTTCATTTGGAAGGTGCTGAATTTTCTTCCCGCCCTCAGAGAGCATTCGCTCCCTTTTTCTTTTAGATTTTCTTTTTAGATACCGAACAGCTTCAATTGCACCCTGAAGGCGGTGTCTTTCCTTTCTGTGCATTAGCCTATCTTTGCCTCTTCCCAGCGTATCTTTGAGAGACTTCATTGACATAATTAAATCATCAAGCTCAAGAATATATTCCTCACTATCCTTTTCAGACATAATTGTACCTTCTGCCAGAAGAATACTTTCAAATCTTTCAAGATCTAGATTCACTCTATTGCCTACTGCGATCTTTTGATAGCGTCTTCTAAAATTTCTTCAAAAAATCTTTCAATGTGTACATCTTCAATATGATCAATACTGTATGCTTCTTTTATCTTATTGATAATCTTATCATCTAGCTCAACAGACATTTTTGTATTATCAGAAAGATCTAGAACTCTTGCTATTTTTGGATTTTGTATTTTCATGATCTCTTTAGAAGCTCCTGAACTTTATTTCTTATATTTGAAATTGATCTACCTTCTTGAACTGCACCTACTCTAATTGGAACATCTTCATCTTCTTGATCTTCAGGTTCTAAAGCATCTTCTTCAAACTCTTCAGTTTCATCGGCAAGAGAATTGTCAATGAATTCTGTTGAAACTGAATCTTCAACCTCTATATCAGTACCCGTTGTCATTGTTACATTGTATGGTGGTTCACTTGGATCATCTGCATCATCACCAGAACTAGCACCGGTCATCATCGATGATAATGCAGTCAAGAAAGCATACAGGGCTTTTCTTTCTGCCTGACTCAATAGGTCAAAATATCTCCCTAAGTCATCTGCAGTATCTCTATCTTTAAGAGATCTTCCGCCCCTAAGTGCATTTATTTTTTTCTCTATTGCGTCTAGTGATACATCTTCTATATCTACATCATCAGTTGTTACTACACTTACATCTTCTACATCTTCTGATTCTTCATTTGATTCTAAATCATTATCGACATCAATATTAATATCAGGTGATACATCTTCCTCAGGCTGTGATCTAGAAATCGTTACTGACGGTTGAGAAGATGCACCTTGCTCTTTTATCCCATATGCTTTTTTATCTTCTGCTGCAAGTCGAGAAATACGAGAAGCCATTGGGTCATCAGAGAAAACTTCTTTTTTAGCCTCTTTAATACTTTCTTCAGCAAGTATTCTAAAGAAATCTTTTATCTCTTCTTTTGTTTTTAGCTTAATCAAAGACATTATTTTCTCCCAAATCTAATTCTATTTTGCCATAGCTCTCTGTATAGCCTATTGTATTTTCTAACAGGATGCTCATCCTGACCTTTTTGATGCTCTTCTATTTTTTTTCTTGCCTTGTCTTCTCTAATTTCTATGTCTTTTACAAACTTGTCAAAAGAGAACTCTGCGTCTTTATGTTTCATAGGTGATCTCCGCTAATTTATAATTATTACTAATTGTTCATAATAATCTGACAAATGTACATATCTTCTTCAACTATTAGCGAAGTCGATTCTATTGTAGGATTGTCAAAAACAATACAGTGACTATCTTCGCTACCGATGATAAGCTTTTCTATTTTTTTCTGCAAGATTAATATTCCTAATGGGCTAGATATTATTTTTAATTTTAAAGAAATGAGCCCATCTTCTTCTGAAAAACAATAAAGATCACCAGAGATATTTTCATTTTTAAAATATAAACATACAGGTATCATTTTGGCATTTTCATGGCCAAATAAGTTTTCTTTATCTACGCGAGATTCAATCTCGTTACTTACAAATACACTATCTATCATTTAAAAAACTGTGTATCATGATATATCTCATCGGCAAATTTTGCTAGCTTTAGATCGAGTGAGGTAACGTCATTTAAATAATGTGTACAAACCTCTATTAAGATACTATTCCCCTCTATTGTCATTTTACAATGATGCTTCTCTCTATCTTGGTAGCTCAATATTTCATTTATAAAATATCTTTGCTTGCCAGAAGAGTTAAACTGAAAAGACCTTACGAGCCTTCTTGGATTTTCAAAATTTTCCCATACAGAAGATTCAACATCAACAGGTAGTGACTCAGAGCCGACTGTGCTTTCAAAAGCTTCAGACAACATATTATCAATAGTCGTCGAACCCGTCGATGATCTTTTTTGAGTATTGACTAAAAGCTCTGATAGCCTCATTTTATTTTCCCCCTAGCTCTTTTTCAACTCTGGCGATATATTTCTTTGTTCTTCTTGGTGCCTTGTCAAATACAACATCTATAATATTTTTAAGCTTTTCTTCATCAAACATATTTTCTATACCGTCAGTTTCTGACTTTATAATTTTTTCCATATCCCCTCTAGAGCTTACATCACTAAATACTTTATCATTAACCATTGAACTTAAGAATGCTCTCATTCCGCCTTCTTTCGCCTGTTTGTATTCAGGTGATGTCGGATCTAGCCACTCCCTTGCAACCTGGTCAATGAACTCTTGAATAAAGTCATATGCCTTTCTCTTCACTCTAAATGCAGAATCATTAATATCAACAGAGTCTGGATCATCCAGTGTAGGACCGCCTACCTGAGATTGTAATCTTATATAGCCATCGAGTCCTGGCTGATATAGGCCATCGTCAGCAAAGAAAAGTTCCATATAAGATCTTCCTACATCTTTATCATCTTCGTCTCCGCTATCAATAACTTCTTGAACGTATGATTTCATTGCTCCTGTATACATGTCATATAGTTTTTCTACAATATCTTCTTTTGCCTGAACTCTAAGCGGGTCATATGTAAATGGAATTTTTTCTCTTCCGCCTGGAATCTTATCGACCTGAACCATCTTTCTTAAATCTTCTGCTGGCAATCCATATACTTTAAGGTCATCATATATAACATTTCTAACATTTCCTAGAGAAACACCGAGACTATTTGAAATATCATCCATCATTGCCCTCAATGCCTTAGGCGAGAGATGCATCTTTCCTGGTTCAAACTCTAGATCAAGCTCTGCCTTTCTTCTTTCTGCTCTAATTTGCTTTCTCATTTCGGGTGTCATAGCCTCACGAGGTTCATCTTCATCATAAAGTCTTGGGCGTCCTTTCTTTGGAACTTCAAGCCTTTGATCTGCAACCATTCTTAAAGCAGAAGACATTTCACCAGGAGGGACAACTATTGATAATGAATCACTTCCTCGACCAATTTGTGTTGCTATATCTTCAGTTTTTTCCTCTACCTGATCAGCCATTGCTAAAAGTTGATCCCTAACAGCTTCGCCATATTTTCCAATTGTATCTGCAATTTGATTTGCATACATCTCAGCACCAAGCTCTGATGATACTGGATTTCCCTCTTTTCCAAGAATTTCACTTAAATTTGAATATAGCCATAGATAAGCTCCTTTATCACTTCCAGCTGCGCCTTTTAATTTATCAAATAACCTAGATATGTCAGACATTTCAAGTGCAGTCTTTATAATTTCGAAACCATATGACTCAGATGCAAGAACCCTCATTTCTTTTTCAGATAATTTAAAATCACCTGTATTGGGATCAACTATAACTACAGGAACCATCTCAGCGACTCCTGTTTCAGGATCTCTTAGGACTGTAGTGTGCAAGCCTTTTTTCATAATTAAGCCAACAATATCAGCGGCAATGGATTCTGCAGAGTCTTCCTGCACCTCTCTTTCAAGATCTTTATTGTAATCTTCATCTGAATATTCAAATGAATCATCATCCTGGTCTGTTATATCCTGGGGTGTTGATTTTTTTGAATCAGATTTCTCAGGAGTACTTAAAACTTCAGCATCTGTAGAATCATCAGGCTTATCTGGTTCAAACTCTTCGATTCCAATACTTTCAATTTCCATTTGAATATCTTCTGGGCTGTCGCCATCGAATTCATCATATGTATCAGATAGCTCCAAAGCAGCTGAATAAGAATCAATTTCACCATTTGCAACTCGATCTGATATTTTTCTTAGTAAAAGATCTCTCATATCATTTGACTCTAAGAGAATATTTCCAATAATTTTTTCAAACCTTTCAACCTTCATATGTCTTTCAGCCTCTCTATCAAGAGCGCTGTCTAAAAGCTCATGAAGCTTTCTATAGAAATATTCTATCTCAGTAGGCGGTGTCTCTTTAGCTATTACATACGCTGATCTAGCTAGCTCTTCAAGAGAAGATGGAATAAAATCTTCATCTTCCACTGGGGGCATTTCTTCAGATAGCTGAGTTGACATTAATTCAGAAGGGGTAATTGGCTCATCATCCCCCATAGAAATTCTATCAAATTCTGGTTCTGGCTCTTCACTAGCTAAAGTTTCAACCAGTGCTTTAAATAGTGCCTTTTTATTTACAACGACATTCATGTCAACACATCTCCTAGATGTAATTATTATGCAAAAAGAAGTTATTTATCTTGAATTAGAAACTAGATGAACACCATAGCCCGCTCCGACAGTTGCTAGAATACCAGAAGTAACCCCTATAATAAATAAAACCTCTCTAGATATCTTCGGATTATTAGCCTTTAAGAGATATTCAAGCTGTTCATCTTGAGATCTTATAATACTATTATACCTTTCTTGCTGACTATCGAGATTAATCTGGAGAAGAGATGTATTTAACTCGCATCTTGCTCTCTCACTCTCAAGCTCAAATGCAAGAGATGAATCAGTTCTATCGTGGCAAGAATTTATCTCTGCAAGAAGAGAAGCTGCCGCCTCATATGTCAAAAGAGTTCCAGAAAACGGAGCTGGCACTCCTTCATCTATTGGTACTGCATCTTGCCCATATGATATTGATGGAAAAAGGATAATTTGTGTAGAAATACTGATAAAAATTATCTGCTTACATAGAAATGAAAATAAAGACATGATGATAATATTACACAATCTCTTGTATGAGGTTAAATACTGTCTATCTTTTTTTGTATCTCTTCTGCTATTGCCCCTCTTTCATCACTTTCTTTTTGAAGAAGGTCATCTACCTCTTTGTCTTTTTCAGCTTTTATTCTTTCATCTCTTTCAACTAGTGATGTTGCAGCATCTTTAATATCTTTTTCAAACTTATTAATTGCTTCATCAACTTTAGTATTCTTCTCTCTCTCAATTTCAAGTGACCTATCTCTTTCTTCACTTGATGATTCTTTAAATTTCTTCATTGTTTTTTTCATTCCTGACATGTCTCTAGAGATAAGGAATAAAATAATACCAATAGACATTCCTGCAAGAAGCTGCCAGTACTTCTTACAAAATGAATATAGTTTACTAAAAAACTCTTTTATTGCAGCCATAGTAATCATCTCAATCATTTGCCATGTTTCCAGGAAATTGCTGCATCAATTACTGTCTGGCCTCCAATGTAAATCATTGCTATCATTCCCCAGGTATCTGGATCTAAATTGCTCCAGATTAGAAGTGCTGTGGCAGTTAAAAAAACAAAAAACTTTCTTGAAATAAGCCTTCCTACAATTCTATCAACCAGGCCGAGCCTCTCTCCCTCGATAAAGGCTTTTGCCTCTTTAATGTCAATCTCATTGTCGCCCATATCTATCTCCGGTTTCATATATAAATATACCCCAAAGAACTAGTTTAAAAAATCATCGCTAGCTATAGGTATTTTTAAAAGAAGATAATCTGATGATTCACTTGTTGTAGACTTAGAGTCTGAGATACTTTTGGCTAAATCGCTCTGAATTAGTGCTACTGATGCAATTAATCTTGACTGCTCAGATAAAATTCCAGACATAAACTCTATTTGAGATTTCATATTTTCAATTTCTCCCAGTGAATTTTGAGCAGACTTTCCCAGTAAAATTCTTACAAATATATTTCTAACTTTATCTACAAGTTTGAAAAATTTTAATTTCAATCTATTTCTCACTTATTTCTCTTTCTATCATTGTATATAAAGAGTCTACATCTGTTTCCGTTAGTTTTTTAATTTTTCTATTCTTTTTCTTCTCAGCAATATTTTCCATTATAGTATTTGTAAGCGGAGAGTCTGATTCTACGAGCTGAGACATTTCTTCAAAAAAATCTTGCATGGTAATACCATGCTGAAAACACTTTATTCGAACTGCACTATGGGCTGATGTTGTAATATTAAAATGAAGGGACTTTCTTCTCTCAATTTCTTTTAATATATCCATTCTATCCCGGTGTGGCACTGGCTCCCCCGGCATATGCACCAACTGCATAATGGTCTTCTGTTGGTGCACCAGCATCATCAATATTGAAATCAAACTGCTCATCAAGAATTTGCAAAAGAGATTTGGCATGCTGCTCATCATAATTCTCAGAGAGATAATTTAATGCCCTGTTAACAATTACAGTTTTTAAATCAAGAAGAGTAGGACCATTTAGAACTAGACGTGCAACTCTTTTTCCAAAAGCATCAACATCTAGGGGAAGTCTAGGTGCATCCTCAATAGGTTCGTCTGATTTTATTCTTTCGCTTCCTGTTGGCGGTTCAGCCTCTTCTTCCTCTGGGTCTTCAATTACAGAATCAGATTCGGTTTCTTCAGCTTCTTCTGATGCACCTTGCTCAATTAGAATTTTTAGACTCATATCTTTTAAAGACTCCATGACAAGATCTTCCTTGCTCACTAGAGACTCATTTTCAAAATTAATTAAAAAAGAATCTATCTGATCGTCTACAGAGTCTGATGCGTTTCTAGCAGATGATGTTGATTCCATCGGCTCAGCATAAAGTTCTTTCTCTGCATCTTCTAAAAATAATGTAATATCTTTTAAACTAGACATGTTTGAATCCTCCACCAAGAACATTTGATATTTCGTCAGCCTTATTAAATCTCTTTTCTATGGCTGGCCAGTTAAGTTGCTTCATCATTCCGTATACATATGACTTAACATCTTTGAGATAATCTCTATAGTATGCATGCTGCCATACATCCATTACTATAACTGGATATGCACCAAATGGAACATTTAAAGAGTGAAGATCAACGACACAATTCATATAAGACTGGGTATACATATTATAATATGTTACTGCCCATCCGCACCTAGAGGCCATACAGCATGCTATAAAGTCTTGTTGCCACGCATCAAAAGTTCCAAAATCTCTAGATAGTCTCATATAAGAAATTGAATCCATTTTAATTTGACTATGTAAATCACTTATATTATTAAAATAAAGCTCATGTAAGTATACTGAGTTTAAATTGTAAACCTCGTCTATCTTAAGCTGTCTATATATAGATCCGTTCGAGCTAACATTTTCTCTGCTTACAGCATCTAACTCTGCGCTTATCTGATTAAAATCTTTAACATATTGATCATATAGTTCAACATGATTTTCTTTATTAGCATTGCTTAGCAATTCTGTAGCTAGTCTAAATTTTTTTGGAATAGCGACAATTGATTCATCAAGTGTCCCTTCTATCTTTAGATCACTTCTAATTTGTGCTAGTAGTTTTTTCTTATCTATTGTCATTATGTTCTCTCAAACTGTTGTTCTAGTTCATCAATTGTTAAAAAAAGATTCACGTCGTTATCGGGCGATGATCCGTGTCTTTTACATTTAACCAAAAGACCATTATCACGATTCACTAACTTAGTCACCGTATAGTTCAGGCCTGAACCTTGTATTTTTTTATTTCCTATATGTGTCAATTTTAAACCTGGTTTTATAAGAATTCTACCATCTTTCCCAGACATAGTAATATTTTCTAGAATAAAAGAAACAAGGTCGTCAATAGATTTTGAATTTAATGTGTGCATGGTACTACTATTAATTATTTACTTGAAATCAATTAGCTTATGTTTTATTTTAGCATCATCTAGTATTTTAAAAGATGAATCATCTCTATACACTTCAGAATAAAAAACTTCAGATATTCCAGAATTGACTATTGCTTTTGCACACATTCTGCATGGAGACAGTGTAAGATATAATTTTTTATCCTTAGGATTGTTATAGTCCATTTTAAGAAGAGCATTAATTTCAGCATGCAGCATACCAGACTTGCCTGGTGTTTCTGACTCTACTTCGTTAGGACCGCCAGCATAATTTCCATTATAGCCTACAGACAGTACCTGAGTATTATCATTAGTTATAATTACCGCTCCAACTCTATATCTTGGATCATATGATCTCTTAGATATAGAATGTGCAAACTCCATCCATATTTTATCCCATGTAGGCCTAGACATTCAAATCTCCCATCTAGTTATTTAAAAATTACTGCTTACGATGTATAGCTTTGAGATCTTTTGACAAATTTAAACTTGCATCTTGCAAAAATTTCAAAATTATTCCTAGGGAGTGTAAGCGGCTCCCAAACATCTAGATTGTATAATATTGCCGGATCTACTTTTGAATGTGTCCATAAAGACCAGCTTTTATTTTCGGCAAGAAAGTCCTGGACTGCAGACATTATTCCTTCTTTTTTTGACTTAACTCTTTTTGTTGCTATTGCAATATCTTTGTGCGATTCAGCTTCTGAATAAAACCCGTCTCTATTGGCCCACTTACCGTTATAGTCATCGCAAACTATAAGGCCTTCTGGTTTTAATAATTTTTTTATCATCTTCAGCTCATTTGATACAGTGTAATAATTGTGATCACCATCTACAAAGGCAATGTCTACAAAACCCTTGTCAATATCTGACCTATAATTAGTCATGTTCGCTAACCAGTCTAGACTATTAAGCTCATATGGAAAAACATGACAACCTGACTCTCCAATCTCTTTAAGATTATCAACTCCCTTTACGTATACATTGTTAAAATTAATAAACTGCTCACCTACAATTTGTTTAAATTTAATATCGCAACATAGGTATACAGAGCTTTTAAATCTTGAAGCTAGATTTTGAATAATTGGAAGTGTGCTATGGCCCTGATCTACTCCAATTTCTATAACAACTGGCAAACTAGGAAGCGGATATCCATCAAAAATTGTTTTAATATAACCAAGGTAAGACATCTATTTAGGAATCCTTACTGGATTTTGAATTTGAAGGTTCAAATGATTTTAATTTAGGTTTTGCTGTTGACTTTGACCTACTAGTTCGTGCTCTCTTTGGTTTGTCAAAAAGATCTTCAACATGTTTTTTTGCTGCTAACTGAAATCCTGCAGCTTTCTTGTGGCCGCCGCCGCCAAATCTCTTGCTTATTTCCGCAACATCTACTGTATCATGAAATGCTCTAAGCGAAACTTTTGTATGCTTTTCTTCATGATCCCAAAACCAAATCATTGCAAAGTCACAATCTGGTGCTAATCTGGCACCGATTTCAGACATCCAGTGAGATGCATTTACAACCATTACATCCTTTCCGTCCATTTTACGAAGAGAAGCTTTTTCGCAAACTTTCTTAACTACTGTTTTACTATATGCTAAAATATATGATCCGCGCTTGCATGCATCATCAAAAACTGAGTCATCTTCGAATTTTTCAAATTCTTCAAATTCAAAGGGCACCATGTCAAATGCAGCGCTAAACTCTTTAGAATATTCAAGCTCCCATTTCCAGAGGTCTCTATCTTGAATGTATTTGATAAACTTTGGCGGCTCTTTTCCAGGATGAAAAAATTCCCATGCTAGCATTGCACCGCTTTTAGTCATATCGAACTTTGTATTAGTAATATCATGAAGCTCAACCATTGCAGACTTATGATGATCAATGACAAGAAGAGAGTTTGAAACCTCTATCATCTTCTTTGTTGTTGAATTATCAAAAGAAAAATCCAGTATAACAACATTCTTACCCTTGACATCTGGAGGGGGTGTGCCATGCTTACATGCAAAATACTCTGCCCTATTGCCGAGCTGCTTCCACGCAGAATAAGCTGCACCAAAACCATCGGTACAGTCTGCATGATAAATTACACAATTAACACTAGTAGGTTCAACCATTTTTCTCTCAATCTTTAGGGCTTTGGTTCATAAAAGAGTGATGCATCCAAGCTCTTGGCTCATAAAGCTCTGATCCCCCGACAGTAATTTCAGCAAGGCTATCAACTTTCTTATGTGTATAGTATGCATCAAGACCACTCACAGTACAAACTGCTGGGCATACTTCAATTTTAGTAGCCCAAGGCATCATATCTCTAATTTCTGTAAAAACATTTCCCGAAGCAGAAAGTTGAAGTGATGAAACAACAATTGTTTTTCCCATCCTGAATAAAGAAACTAGAGATTCTGCACATCCATCTATCATAAATGCCTCATCTACAGCAATAACATCAACATCTGCTATTCTGTCGCACACCACATTATATATATCACTACCTGTTTTAACTGAAATTGCCTCAACTGCATGACCGTTATGTGTTGTAATGTCAGAATCAGAATATCTTCTATCTATTTTAGGTTTGAAAGAAAGAACTCTTCGATTTTGATAAGAGAATCTATCTATAACTGAAAGCAATCGACTAGTCTTTGCTCCAAACATTGGTCCTGTAAATATTATAAACTCAGGCATTCTATTCATTATTTTCAGCCCTCCCGTAATCGTCCTCTAGCCTTACTACTTTGTCTGATGCATTGTCGCCTATTTCAAATATTTCACAATCTTCAAGAGCAGTAATTCTATATGGGCACATAGATTGTATTAATAGAGTATCTCCAGATAACATTTTTTCTTTTTTCATAGGATGCCCTATAGGATCATTTAGTGAAAGCTCATCTCCAAACAAAGCTTCTGCAGAGCCTGATCTTAACATTAAGACTTCTGTCTTTGCAGTGTTATACTTTAAGCTTGTTCTGCCACCTTTTCTAATGAATAGTGTCTTTCCGTGAAT
>Ga0080013_1002034_pt1 | contig 24952 bp, 43 predicted proteins | sample ETNvirenome_6_85_FD_69236 | JGI IMG/M metagenome (GOLD analysis project Ga0080013, IMG submission 69236) | Marine viral communities from the Pacific Ocean - ETNP_6_85 (SPADES assembly) (version 2) | ecosystem: Environmental > Aquatic > Marine > Oceanic | place: Pacific Ocean | collected 2013-06-19
ATGCAGTTAATGCAGGTGGCATGGTCAAATGGCAAACAGCGTTTATGGTACAGCTTTATAATAAGTATGCCGATAAACCAGTTAAGAAGTTTAAAGATAAGCAGACTGCTGCAGAACGTCTTTTTACTCTCTTAAGCGAAAAAGCACAGGAGTACGTTCCTGCTGAATTACCTAAAACTGTAAAAGCGAAGGTAACAGGAAAACCAAACTCCTCTAGTAAGAGGAACCGTAGTAAACTGGACGTGAACAAGAGGGTTAGTATCGTTGAGGAACGAGCAGCTAAAGTTCAATCAGGTGTTATTAAGAATAGGTTAGAGCACTACAAAGGAAAGCCTAAAGTGCAGACTGTTCTTGATAAGAAGATTGAAGATCTTGGTCCACGTGATGTAGCTTATGATGTTAAGCAGGGTTACATTGAATTAGTCTAACTACAATTTAGAGGGGAGCGTAATTGCTCCCCTTTTTTGGAGAAAAATGAGAAAAGCAACAGTAAATATAAGTCATGTTTCTAACACAGGCACAAGAGGGAAGAAAACCTCTATTGGTCGAAACAATATAGGAACATCGACAATGAACAAACACAAAAAGAGAAGTAGGAAAGCCTACAGGGGGCAGGGAAAATGAGTAGTGTAGTAGTAAGTGGTGGGTTTGACCCAATACATGTTGGGCACATCCGTATGTTCAATGAAGCTAAAGATTTGGTTAACCCATTAGGTGGTGAACTAATAGTGGTAGTAAACAATGATGAGTTCTTAAAAGAGAAAAAAGGGTACGTGTTTATGCCTTTTGAGGAGCGTATGGAGGTCATAGCTAACTTAAAAGCAGTTGACCGAGTAGTACCCTCTATAGATAAAGACCATACTGTCTGTTTAACGCTACAAGAACTATGTCAGGAGTTATCTAATAAGATAAGTTTGTTTGCTAACGGTGGTGACAGGAAAGGCAGAGAGGATATACCCGAAGCTGATGTTTGTCAACAATATGGAGTTGGATTAATTTTCAACATAGGTGGTGTAAAGATTCAATCAAGTTCTGATTTAGCTGATGATTTTTGGAGAAAAAAATATGAACAATTATCTGGTAAAAAACTTTCCTCTGGCAGTAAGGTCAGAGTGGATGATAAACGAGGAAACGGCAAAGCTGACGAAGGAAGTTCTTCCTGACATACTTGCTTTTGGTAAGTCCAACGGGATGGATGAGGGCGAAGGATTCGTAAAAAATTCCCTGAAAAAGATAATAGAAGAACCTCTTAAAGAAGTCTACACACTACCTTTATTTACACCTGAGTTTTGTGAAATGCTTTTAGATGAAATAGAGAATATGAAACTCTATTTTAATTTTGAACCTAACCCTGAAGAAGATGAACTACGACAGATCCCTGAAATAGTTTTAGAAGAGTATGCTCCTGATATATTTTTATCCATGATGAGTGTTGTCTACTCAGTGATGAACCCTGTCTTTATGGTTTTGTGGCAACGCTACATAGAAACAGCATACAGTATTCAAATAGCTAACTACAATATAAAAGAAAAACAACAGGGTGCATGGCACCACGACCAAACATCAGATATAAGTGTTGTAGTTCCCCTAAATACTAATGACTATAAAGGTGGGGGAACAGAATTTATGGGTAGAGGGGTGGTTGAGCCTTTGCCTAACGGTCATGCTTTGATTTTTCCCAGCTTTACCCACATGCATCGTGGCTTAGCAGTCGAGGAAGGAGACCGTTATTTGTTAGTCTTCTGGCTAAAAACTGCAATTCCTATTTAATCACCTTAAACCCCTTTACACTCCTACCTTCAAAGGTATAATGTTTATATAGGTATAAAAACCTATGTAAAGGAGTAACAATGATTGGTTATAAATGTTTAAGTTATCCAAAACTCAAGCTTGCAGCATGGCAAAGCGTGAACAATGGGTACAACAGGCAGATGGATCCAGATGACATAACTAAGGAACACTGTGGTTTAGAAAAAGAAGATGAAGTTATGTTTCCTATTGAGATGTATATGATACACAGACACAAGAACGGAGTACCCTGTGAGGCACATGCTCGTGCTTTTATCATAACACCTATGGGAAAATTATGTATAGATTTTAAAAAGGAACTATTTGATAGTTTAGAAGTAACAGAATTAGATGGTAGACACGGAACGGTTGAACTACCAGAGGATGTAATAACACTATTTAGTGTAAAATAAGGAACAAGGATGTTAAAGGCTATATTATCTGTGATGTTTTGGATCTTATACGTTGTTATGGGATTCATAGTCATGGGTTATTGGATGAGTAAATTCTTATTTTGATATGTTAGTTAAAAAACCATGGGGAACCTACCAAGTTTTTCTTGAAACAGAAGATTACGCTGTGAAAGAACTTAGAATTTTTCCTGGAGAAAGGTTTAGTTTACAAAAACACAATCATCGAAGCGAAGAATGGACAATTTTAGAAGGGGATGGGCTAATGACATTAGGTGAAGACCTAAATCAGACATCTACGTTCGTTCTTGTGCAGAAATCAAGGGCTATAGTACCAAGAGGTTACATACATCGCCTTAGAAACATGAATAAAAACAAAGACTTAGTTGTCTTAGAGATTTGGTGGGGAGATGGTGAAAAACCGCTCTCAGAAGAGGATATCGTTCGATATGAAGACGATTTCAACAGGATTAATTAGATTTATAGAATTCCTTCCTGTTCTGGAAGTAGTAAGGAGTAGTCCTACTCGTAAAAAATACCAAAGCAAAGAAACTGTTAAAAAACAATCTCTCCGTGCGATTTACATAGAAACATCAGGGGCTCCCAAAGAACACAAATCAACTTGTTGTGAATGTAAAAAAGAATTTACTTATAAGAACAACACTTCAAAAACACGTAAGTATTGTTCTGATACTTGTAGAAGTATTGTTCACAAACGCAGATACTACTATGCAACTAATGAAGAAAAAGTAAGGCTCTGTGCTGTTTGTGAAAACCCTATGCCTTTAGGAACAGATATTATTTGTTCAGACGAATGCAAAAGAAATCAATATAAAGAAACAACTAAGAACCCTTTTCCTTTAACAAGTCTAACAGAAAACAGATACCCCCACGAACCAGATGTTATGGGGGATTGCTACGTTGACCCAGATATATTAGAACAAGCAATACTTTACACAGATTGTGCAACAGATATGCAAAATAATGGTTACGCTTGTGCAATATATGAAGACATGGCAGAACTAGAAAGAATAATGATGTATGAGTTACAGATGAAGCCCACACGTTATGAAAAAAGACATAAAGCTGTATGGAGTGGACGAAGATACTCTACAGTGAAAGCAGAAAGAAACTATCGTAGAAAACAACTAGGTTTAGAAAAAGTACCTTCTATAAAAACCAGTGATCTTGATAAACAAATGAAACAGAATGTCGAAAGAAGACTTGGTAAAAGACCTAAATTAAAATTTAGCAAAAAAGAACTGCAGTATAGAGCAGAAGAAGCAGGATTTACAGGGTTTGCGACAATAACACCCATGAAAACTAAGAGTGGAAAATCAGTAGCAGACGTGTTAGATGCTGTTCAGAAAAAGAAATTGGCACAAAAATAAGGAGAAACTAATGATAACGGAGGCTGAAATGAACCCACAAGAGTACATAAAACAGTTAGAAGCAGAACTTGTCCATAAAAAAGAGGTGATGAATAAGTTAGACGAAGTAATTACCCACTTTGAGAATCTGCCAAAGAACTCTTTTACGGAGGACACTTGGCGAATAATGACAAGTGCTAAGGAAATGCTTTATGGTCCCGACCGTAATTACGTGGTACAAGACCCTGATCTTAAGTAACAATTGTAAAGGAATTAGGTTAAATGGCTTTAGAGTCGTTTAATCTAGCGTATCATATAAGTATAGGGGTAAACCCTATGTATGTTTAATAAAATTGGAGAATAATATGGCGACAGATTTAATTGTATCATTAAACGAGCACATAGAAGACTGTGGGGTCGTTGATGTTTGGGAAATCAAATACGCTATCGAAAAATGTCACGATACTCTGTGTCCTTTAGACGACGAGCAACTTGAAGTTGTTTCACAGGCTTTCCCAGAGTTAATCACTCTCGCTAACCAGTACGCTAGTCGTACTCCTGGTAAGAGGGTTTTTAGAGTGAATGAAACCAGATAAGAAAAAAGAAATTCGACGTGTCGCTGGTAGTCTAGGAACTATCAGGGCATGGTCGGATCATGCAGATTCTGACCGCTTGTATGCTAAAGAAAATGTAGACAAACTCTACATAGCTATAGAAAAAGCAGAGTCAGATTTAATAAAAATCTTATTGGAGAAATAATGGAATTTACTGAAGAAGAAATACGGCTAATCAAATTAGCACTTCAAAGATACGACGACAACTATTTCGATAAAAGAATGGAGATAGCTGAGTTAATGTATAAATTGGAGGAAGACTAATGGCGTTACATTGGGATTACAGCAAAATAAAAGAAAGCACTGTGACTTGGGAACCTGACGGAACCTGGGATGGTGACGGAGAACCTTTGGGGCAAATGACGGAGGTGTTACACACCCTTATCTGGACAACTATGTCAGTAGGTATGGATAAAATTACTGAAAAGAACTGGAAAGACTTTTATACTCGTATGAAACTAATAGGAAGTGACCGCAGTCTTTTACGCAAAGATAAGGACGGGAATTATACTGTTCCGATCAGTGCTCAAGAAGTTAAAGACCATATTGGTTTAATGACTAATGCTACTACACTAACCAAGCTACAGTTCTTAAAAAGAGCATATCGTGTGGTTAATGAAAGAGTGGAGGACTAATGGAAAAAAGAAAGTTTCGTGCTACTTTCCTAGACAAGAAACACCCAGAGTGCCAGATAACTATTGAGTTTGATGCACCGTTTCCTGTTGATAAGGAAGTAGGATATAATAACATTGCGTTTAAAGAGTTCTCAAGACTATATGGTATTGGGGATATTAAAATTGTAGACGTAGAACCTGTGGAGATAAAAGATGGGAACTAGAAGTAATATTGCAATGGAGCAAGAAGACGGTTGCGTGAAGGTTGCTTACTGTCATTATGACGGATACCTAGAACAAGTTGGTGTATCGTTATTGACAGAGTATGACACACGTGAAAAGGCAGATGAGTTAATAGACATAGGGAACATGAGGTCATTGGGTGACAAAAGTAGCCCAAAAGAACCTGAGACTTATGTTAGTTTAGACAATTATATGTCATGGCACGTAGACCCTGTGTTTATAGAGTATATCTATTTATGGAGGGACGGTGAGTGGCAGGTGTCTAGGTCTCAAGCTTATGATGTATTTGAAGGTTACAGGCAGAATCAATATTGCCACACTATATTTAAACCACTACACCAAGAGCTTTGGTTAGAGAAGAAAGCAAATGAAAAAAGTTGAAGTTATATTCATAGACCCTCGTGCTGAGGCTAGGAACATACCTGATTACGCAACCGTTGGTTCAGCTGGGTTGGACTTACGGTCTTGCGATAACTGTATGATATATCCTGGAGAGACTGCAAAGTTTCCTATGGGATATCGAATACATATAGGTGACCATACCCTATGCGCTATGATCATGCCTAGATCTGGGCTGGGAGTTAAGGGAATACTGCCTGCTAACGTGGTTGGTATTATTGACTCAGATTATCAAGGTGAGTTAGTAGTGCATCTTAAGAACCACAGTAACGAGGAGTATTTAGTTCAAAACGGAGACCGCATAGCACAGCTGGTGTTTGTCCCTATAGAACACGTAAGCTTCTCGGTGGTTAATGAGTTTAGTTATACCACTGAACGTGGTGGTGGTGGATTTGGGAGTACTGGGAATGCGTGAGTTTATAGATTCTCTTGATGGTTGTACAGTTGGGTTACCAACTTTTGATTACTGGCATAAACCTCAAAACAGAACCTACAACGGAGTAGAAGTTAAAGGAAGAGAAACAAGAGGTTACGGTGACCACTCGTTTAGGTATGCAGGTAAGAAAATGCACCCTAGCCCATGGGAAAGTAATGAAGACGTAGCTTGGTTTAAGAAAGTGGCGGAACACCACGCAAGCGAGGAACTAGGAAGGAACATAGAATTTACTTTTTGTTTGTGTGGGTTGTACAAAACAGGCGAGGATAGTATTCCTCATCACTCAGACACCATACCCACGCGAGATGACGTAGTGTTTTCTATATCGCTGGGGGCTGCTAGGATATTTGAATGGAACCAATACCATTACTTTATTAAAAAGAAAACCAACACCAGTAAAATTAATATCATCTGGCCATCGGGCAGTTATCTAACTAAGGAGAGATACATAATAGGACACGGGCAGGCAATACTTTTTGACGGTCATTCTCAAATGACTAGCACTCATGCAGTGCCACCTGTGCTTAACTCGGGGGAAAGGATTAACCTAACCTTTAGGTCAGGTCTTTAACACCAATACTTTTCTGTGTAGTCTTTTTCATCCTCATCCATGGGGATATACTCTTCAGCTTCTTTGTCGTAGTAAAACCCAAAGAATAAAAGTTCTTCTTGTTCTTCATTCCAGGCAGTAATATCAGCCCCTTCCATTGCGTGTATGGGGACTTTGTGAAAAGGGAAGGGTAGAGTAAAGAAGCTATCTGGTTCAGTATCGAATTTCCTTTCGAACTCTAGGTCAATCTTTCTAACTAACTTTGCTCCTTCCTCTAGCGTCCCTTTCCCAAAGACATAATCATCGTGTCCGTGTGCTAGGGAAAACCTATACACTGTGTTCTTGGTGTGTCTACCTCTGCGCATCTGTTGGTGTTTTAATTACAAGATTATCACCGTCACTGTGTGACATGATAAGGTAATTCTTATATTTATGAACGGTTACGTCATCATCTGTGTGTATATGTTTCCAGGCATATCTGGCTTCTTGCAGGTATCCTGGGATACCCTTAGTTACTTCAAGTTCTTGATTCATTTCTTGTTTCCTACTGTTTTCTTAAGTGCTCGATAGGCAAACCTACCACCCTTTGGGTTTTGGAATATGGTGGGGTGACGCTCGGTAGTGCCATCGGGAAGTGTTCTTTCCCTCTGGACTAGTTGAGAGTCACGCCAGTCTACTCCACCTTCTTTGAGGGATTTCCTCAACAGTTTAGCTTTTTTACTGTTCATTGTTACTCCTTGATTAATTCTAAACCATAACCCCCTTGAACTTCAACGTAGTTGAAACGCTCACGAGTTTTTTGATTTACTGCCTCTATGTTTCCATGCCCCCACCAGAGCAACACACGGTCGGTAGTGAGATCCTGGATATCATACCCTAAATCTGATAACGTCATGTGGATTGTTTCATAACCCCTAACAACATTATAGATTTTATTACTAGGACAGCGACAAATCATTTGATGACCTGTTAGATCAGGTGCAGAAATCCACACCTCATACAGTGTATCATCTGTAGATTCGAGCATCGGATTTAAAAACAAACTATCATCTTCAGCCATATTTCCTCCTTATTATTTTATTAGCTTACATTTATTATACTAGCCATTAGTTGACTCTAAAGCGAGTTGTTAGTTACTCATCTTGTTTATATGATATTGAAAAGGGTTTGTGGCAGGTGCCACAGTTGGTGGGGATTATCTCCCCACAACCTTCTTCATGGTTTATAGCACTTATATAGCCCTCCCATGGACCAGTTGCTCCACAGTGGTTACAGTATGGTATTACGTTATTAGCACTCATCGTGTACGTTGCCCAACTTTGCGACTAAGGGTTATCATCTCTTTGGTGGTTTTACACCAAGTTTTCGGACCCCATTTCGGGATTTCCCACCCATACTCACGTTTATGCCATGCTGCTGTTCTTGGTTCAAAATCAAATCTCCAATATCTGCTATTTCTCCGACAAGCCTGTCTTAACAGTTTTATCTCTTTCTCTGTTAATTCTAGAGTAATTGTTCTTGTACTAACACTCATCGTACTCTCTTTGCATAGCTAACATTTCAGCCATCTCCCTGCCAAGTAGGTCTCTTTCTTCGTGGTATTGTCGCACGTCATTGACACCTTTCATAAACTCAGCATCGTCACTTGACGGTGGTGTTAGGGTAAAGTCACATCTTAGATGTTTCACTCCCTCTCCAGGTGCCCATACCACCTCTTCATTGCGCTCGGTTTTATTACCGCACACTTTACATTTGCCAGGATATTTGGCGTATATGATCTTAGTCATAAGCATTCTCCATTTTATTAAACATTCTTAACGTACCACGCAGGTAAGTCTTCACCTTTAATTTGAACAACCTTCTCGTCGTCCACGGTTGTGATAACTATAACCTCGTGATCACCTAGTTTGATAGGCTCTTCCTCAGTACCCTCAGCCAGGAGATCAAACTCCCACTCGTCGTACTCTTCCCAAAACCTATCTTCAGCCTCAATATCATTTTCATTGATTTCGTGGCTCCCAGTGTATAGCACTTCCCCATACATGTCATCGACATCTAGCACTTCCTTAACCTTTTGAGTTAGTTCCGCACTGCCGTCTAGAGTTTCTTCTTCTAATGATACTTTGAACCATATCATAAGCATTCCTCCATTTATTAAACACACTGTATAGGTTATTCAACCTATACTACTATTATACTAGCGACTACGTGACTCTAAAGCCTTTAAGTAGCACTTGTAAGGTGACCGTTCATAGCCATTACCATTTTCCTAACACCGTATAATGAATACCTGTTGAATACTGGGACAGTAAACTTAAAGTATTCACTAAGGGCACTAGCGTGGGAGCAACCGTTCATTGATAAACGTATGAATAAGTCCCGTTGATCAAACGACTCACCAGCGTACACCTCCCCATAACCAACCTCAATAATATTATAACCACTATCTGGTAGGTCATTGAGGTGTACAGAACTGTACACAGTATTCCATTTATCAGGGAGTTCTTCGTACACTTTCTCTGAGTCACTACCGTCACCAAAACCGTGAACTTCACTAAAGTAATAACTGAGTTCTGTATGACAGTCCCCAAGTAAATCTCCCATGATATCCACCACTCTCATCTGTTCCTTACCTTCGGAGATAATATGTATTATCTCCACAGTGACAGATTCCCTAGGTATTATTTCCCAGCCGTCCTTGAACTTTCTTTTTCTATTCATCTGGACCTCCACTAGATATTACAGGGCTACAGTAATCTGAGATATATTCCCAAACTAAACCCCAACCGTTATACCATTCTTCATCATCCGATACCCTTATGACTTTGTCCAGTTGCTGATCGTAGGCTTCCCCACCACCAGTACTAAAACAAAGCACTAAGCTATTAGCAGTAACATCTTTGTCGTTCCACTCACTAGGAGCGTGACGACCAGAAGTTGTTTCACTACCTATACCATGACAGTACTCTTGATCATCACCATAACCAAAACCTTGAAAATGTTTTTGGTCTTGACAACGGACAAGATAATCTAGCCATTGATATACGTTGACATTCTCATCCCATAGTTGTTGAGCAGTACTATTATTGAGTTCAATAATAGTATAGCCGTGAGTTTCCTCCGTTGTTATATCTAACATAGGTATATAGCCATCTTGAGTTCCAAATTGACTATTTGACCATGCTTCGAAGTAACAACCACCACCATATGATGAGATTACAAAGTTCTTTGGATTGTAGTCACAGTAGTGAACATCCCAAAATTCATTGTAGTCTTTTATAGCTTTATTTAAAGGCATTAGATGTTCTGAAAAATCTTTTAATTTATTATCAGACATTTAATCCTCCGATTGTTAAACACAATGTAAGTAGTTAATCTACCTACTATACTATTATACTAACGATTACGTGACTGGGTAAGAGTTGTAAAGGAGTTGTAACCTCTTTACAAAGTTAGTAAGTACTTACTTACCTTGTGATTTATTGATTGGGGTAATATAAAGTTAGTGATCACTATCGCTGGAGGTCGCGAACATGCGTTGATTAGTTAAGGGGTTTGGGCTATTGGTATATAGGGTTGCGTAAAAAGAAAAATAAAAATGTAAAAAAGGGACAAGTTAGCCAATAGCCCAATAGTGTTTGGTACTGTTTGTTGTAGTGTAGGGAGTTGGGATTATATTGAGTAGTCTTATTACCTGAGTATTGGTGTTTTGTAGATAATAAGTAGGTAAATAATTGGTAAACAAGTCCATTGACTACGTGTGTTGCAGGATAGAGTGTTTACTTTAGAATAGTGGTACCTATATAATGGATGACTGGTATTGAACTAGGTTTTCCTTGTCAGACAGGAAAAGAGGAGAAAAGATACAGATGGCTAGAACAAAAGGATCAGGAACTCTAACCCCCCAACAAGAGAAGTTCGCACAGAACGTTGCTAAGGGCATGAACAAAACCGAAGCTGCCAAATCAGCAGGTTACTCGGAGAAGAATGCCACTCGTGCTGGTACTATGCTTGCCAGTAAGAACAACCCAAAGGTGATGGATCGTATTCAACATCTTCAGGAGATGGGAGCGATGAAAGCTGGTTTGAACTTGTCTACTCACTTAACAGATTTGAAGGACATAAGAGACGGCGCAATGCGGAATGGGGCTTGGTCTGCTGCCGTAACGGCAGAGGTCAGTCGTGGTAAAGCAGCAGGTCTTTATATTAACAGGTCGGAACTCACAGTAAACAAGGTTGAGTCCATGAGCAAGGATGACATTCTTGCCAGGATGCAAGAACTCAGTCTAGATACCGCAGGGATTCTGCCCTCGGTTGATGTGATAGACGTTGAGAGTGAACTTGTCGAGGATGACGCAGACTCTCCCCTTGGTACACAACTTTCGCAGAACCAATCGGGGTGAGTAGCGGAGGCTTTAAGACCTCCGCACTCTAGACTCTAGCCCTCTTCAGGATCGAAGCTAGGACCGTCAACAATCACTAGGTAGCGACAGGTGACGATGTCATACTTCAGATCCGCCCATTCAAAGTACTGAGAATCCACACATTCACGGATAGTTTTACCATCGGCAAAACTAGCACGCTCGTGATGTTTCTTCGCTTGTGCTTTTTCAAGGCGAGGCTCGTTGATCGCAAGTTTGTGGTCCATAAGTTCAGACATTGAATTCTGAAATTGGGAACCTTTACCACGCGATTTACGAGTAGCTTGAGTCACAAGAACTTGAAGCGCAGACTCCAGATCTTTGTCACCAGATACGGCGACTCCGACTAGGGCTTGAGCCTCTTCAACACTAGGTTGAACTTTTTCTTGATCTTTCATAGCATTTCCTTTTAAAATCAAGTTAATATTACCACGACAGCTAGGGTCGCGAATCTAAGTAAACTCCTTTACTTATAATTACTATGATACCTATGATTACGTGAAAGTAAAGGGTTAATTAACTCTGATTAAACAGTTGCCAGTACCTAGAATTACCTTTTGCCAGTACCGTGAATCTACCTTCTTGCCACTTGCCAAAAAGACAAAAAGAGGTACAATAGTACAATGCACAATGCCTATTACCTATACCCTAATATGAATCTAGATTGGGGTAGATTGAATTCCTGTTTGCTGCGCAGGGGTGTCCCTTCGGAATTCCACCGAATCAGTCAGTAATTGACTCTATTCTTTAGCTTCTAGGATCTAGCAGATAACCGCACTTGATATCGTAAGCGATATCAGCATAACGGTATGAACCATGATGCCCATTAGGCACTTGACTCATAGCATCTGCAACTGTCATCCCAGCAACCATTTCCACACGGTCAGCAATGTAACCAGCTTGAGGAGTCTTGGCTCCACGTTCTAGAACGTGGTCAGCCTTGAAGCCTCTAGTGTTGGCTTTCTTGTTGTTAACTCTAGTGAACACATCAAGTGCGTTCGCCAAGTCAGCATCGTCGCCAATTGCTTCGCGTAGGATATTCAAAGCGTCTACTCTATTGAGTTGGGCTTCTACTTTCGTTGTCTTCTTAGACATAAGCATTTCCTATACTTTTTATACACATCCGCTATTACGCGGAACCTATAACTAAGTAATAATTACTTACTACTTACTTACCCCTTTACTTTACTACTTTACTTTATAAAAGTAAAGGGTTAATTAATAGCGTAGCTATAAAGGTATTAATTAACGCTATAAAAGTAATAAAAACGTACTACTACTATATAAAACCCCTTTATAAGTACCCCACCCCCCCTTTTTTAAGCCCCCGTGTAGGCACGTATCCGCCCGAGTTCCTCAGACTAATTTTCCATGGATTTTTTATACAGCTTTACAGGTACATGCTTTTCAGTTTATCATGTATAAAAATTTGCTGCAAAATTATTTTGGAAATAGATAAAGAACTCTGGTCTCAGCTACCAAAAGAAATACTAGAAGAGTATCTCGAACTTACGGAGAGGCTCAAAGAACTCGATCAAGTAGAAAAATGCGAACAAAGTTTTCTAGACTTTGTTAAATCTCAGTGGCCACAATTCGTAGAGGGCAGTCACCACCGTATAATGGCGAACGCCTTCGAGCGTATCGCTGATGGTCGATTAAAACGTCTTATAATAAATATGCCACCAAGGCACACTAAATCAGAATTTGCGAGTCACATGTTCCCAGCGTGGTTAGTCGGAAAAAGACCAGGACTTAAAATTATTCAAGCAACGCACACGGCAGACCTTGCTGTAAAATTCGGACGTAAAGTGAGAGACCTGTTTTCAACGTCCAGTTATCAAGCGATATTCCCAGATGTGTCTCTGCACCCAGATTCACAAGCTGCAGGTAAGTGGGAAACGAGATCTAAAAAGAACCCTAAAATTCAAGGCGAGTACTATGCGGCAGGTGTCGGTGGTGCAATTGCTGGTCGTGGTGCGGATCTGTTTATAATCGACGACCCCCACTCAGAGCAAGATGCTATGTCAAAAACGGCATTGGATGAAGCCTACGAATGGTACACTTCTGGACCTCGTCAGCGTTTGCAACCTGGAGGGGCTATTGTAGTAGTAATGACAAGATGGTCAGTCCGAGATTTAACAGGTCGATTAGTGCGGGACATGGGGAAAGGTAACAAGAACGATCAGTGGGAAGTTATCGAGTTACCTGCGATTTTGCCCAGCGGTGATCCAGTCTGGCCAGAATACTGGTCGCTAGAAGAACTAGAAGGAGTACAAGCTGCACTGGGTAAAGGTCCAAAATGGCATGCTCAATACATGCAGAAGCCAACGTCCGAGGAAGGTGCACTTATTAAAAGGGAGTGGTGGAAAACTTGGGAAAAGAGTTCGCCCCCACCTTGTGACTATATTATTCAAAGTTACGATACGGCATTTTTAAAAACTCAGACTTCGGACTATTCAGCTATTACAACTTGGGGAGTATTTTACCCAGAAGGACGTATAGGTGAAGAAATGTATAACGGTGATGTCGCTCACTTAGTATTACTGGATTCTGTAAAAGAACGATTAGAGTTCCCAGAACTAAAAAGGAAAGCCCTAGAACTTTACGAATACTGGGAACCAGATACAGTAATCATTGAGTCTAAGGGTAGTGGTACTCCGTTAACGCAAGAATTACGCAGGATTGGTATTCCTGTACAAAATTTCACACCAAGTAAAGGAGCGGATAAAGTGGCAAGGGTTAATTCTTGTACACCGTTGTTTGAATCAGGTATGGTCTGGAGACCTGATCAACCATGGGCAGATGAAATGGTCGAAGAATGCGTGGCATTCCCCGCAGGCGACCACGATGACTTGGTGGATAGTATGAGTCAGGCGATATTGCGATTTCGTCAAGGTGGTTTTGTACAATTAGCTTCCGATTATGAAGACGAATACGAAGGTTATCGTGAACGGAAAATGGTTTACTATTAAATTAATTTAATATAGAGTGAGGTGGAATTATGGCAGTAGAGAAAGGTGTTCAAGTTCCTTTGGGAGAAGTAGACGAAGTTCCTCCCTTCGAAGAAGAAGAAATTGAAGTAGAGTTAGAGGATGATGGATCTGCAGTTGTAGATTTCATGCCTGAGGCACAAACCCCAGAAACAGGTTTTCAAGATAATTTAGCAGAAGTTCTTGACGATTCTTCGTTAGGTAAATTAGCCAGTGAGTTAATAAACTATTACGAAGAAGATAAAGAATCTAGAAGTGAATGGTATACAGCTTTTGCAAAAGGGTTAGATTTATTAGGTATAAAACAAGAAGAACGTACTCAACCATTTGAGGGAGCGAGCGGAGTCAATCACCCATTACTAAGTGAAGCTGTTACGCAATTCCAATCGCAAGCTTATAAAGAGTTACTCCCAGCTGATGGTCCAGTTTCTGTGGAAGTAATAGGTGATGATAACACAGAAGTAGTCCAACAAGCTAGACGTGTGAAAGAATTCATGAATTATCAGATCACTCACGTTATGGAAGAATATGATCCAGAAATGGATTCACTTTTATTCTATTTACCGTTATCTGGAAGTGCGTTTAAAAAAGTTTATTTTGACACTATGCTTAACAGAGCAGTTAGTCAATTTGTTAAAGCTGAAGATTTCGTGGTGAGTTATTCCACTACTGACCTTTTTAATTCACCACGATACACTCACGTCATGACTATGACGGAAAACGATTTGCGTAAAATGCAACTTAACGGTATGTATCTAGAGATGGAGATGACAGGAGCAGGTGTACCAAACGAAAATCAAGTTAAAGAAAAAATCGATAGAATGGATGGGGTTACTCCTAACTACGCAGAAAACAATGACATGTACACTCTTTTGGAGATGCATGTAAACTTAACGATTTCTGAAATAGAAGACCATGGATTTGCCTGCCCTTATATAGTAACTATATGTAAAGACACCAGTAAGATTTTATCCATACGTAGAAACTGGCAGGAAGGTGATCCTAATTATCAAAAAGTAGATTATTTTGTACAATATAAGTTCCTCCCAGGATTAGGGTTTTATGGTTTTGGTTTAATTCACATGATTGGTGGCATAACTAAATCAGTAACTGCTATATTAAGACAGTTAATAGACGCAGGAACTTTATCTAATTTACCTGCTGGGTTTAAAGCTAGAGGCATGCGTATTCAAGGGGAAAATGACCCTATTCAACCTGGAGAATTTAGAGACGTTGATGTAGCTGGTGCTACAATTAAAGATTCTCTAATGCCGTTACCTTATAAAGAGCCCTCTACAGTACTGGCTCAATTATTAGGTGTACTTGTCGATTCAGGTAGAAGATTCGCTTCTATTACGGATATGCAGATGGGAGACATGGGTAGTCAAGAAATGCCAGTAGGAACTACGGTGGCTATGTTGGAACGTGGAACTAAAGTAATGTCAGCTATCCACAAACGCTTACATTTTGCACAAAAGAAAGAATTCAAATTACTAGGAACACTTTACGGTAAGTATCTACCAGAGCAATACCCTTATGCAATGCCAGGAGGAAAAGGGTATGTAATGGCTGCAGACTTTGATGAAAGAGTTGACGTTCTTCCTGTTAGTGACCCAAATATATTTTCAATGGCACAACGTGTTTTAATTGCACAACAAATGCTACAAATGGCACAGGCAGCACCAGATATACATAATCTACCAGAAGCCTACCGCAGAATGTATGACGCATTAGAAATTAAAAACGTAGACACGTTATTCCAACAGCAGCAACCTGTTCCTCCTAGAGATCCGATATCGGAAGAACAAGCAGCAATGTTAGGACAACCTATACAAGCTTTTGAATGGCAAGATCATGAAGCCTATATTGCGAACCACAGTGCATTTATACAAAATCCTATGGTTCAACAGCAACCACAGGTAGCACAAATGATAAGTGCCAATATACAAGAACATCAAGCAATGCTTTACAAACAGCAGGTAGAGCAGGCAATGGGACAACCATTACCACCACTTGAGCAAATCACACCAGAGATTATGAATCAAATTGCTCAAGCTGCTGCACAAGCCACAGCCGAAGTAACAGGAAAAGCGAAAGCAGTTCAAGAAGCTGTTGAGTTACAACGTATTGACCCAGTTATAGAGGTACAACGTGAAGAAATTGCCCAACGTGCACAAAAAGATGCAACACAGGCACAACTTGATGCAGAGAAAATAATGTCTAACGAAGCGATCGCTGAAATGAAAATTGCAGCAGATCGAGAGAAAACACTAATACAGGCTCAACAAGAAGCTGAACGTACATTTGCGGATACGCTTAAACAAGTACGAGAAGCTGACACTAAAAGCCGAGGAGAATAAAATGCCTAGTAAAACAGGATATCCAGGGATTAAAAAGAACCCTATAAAATCAGTAGACGGTACTGGAATTAAAAAGATCACTAGAAAAGCTAAAGGTGGCGGAGCAGCCAAGAAAGGCTTGAAGTTTGTCGAATACGGGAGAACGTAATGAGTGCAAGAAGTGGAAGAACTAAATCCGATAAAGATAACAAAGTTAAATGGGGCTGGTTGGGACCTTATAAAGTTATTAAAACAGATAGGTCTGGTATGAAAAAGCTTATGAAAAAGGCTGATAAAAAGAAAGCAGTAAAATCTGAAACCGAAGACCAACGTTCAAAAAGAATGGAAAAAGAAGACGCTAACGTAAGAGGTTACGGTGGTGGTGGAAGAGTTAAGAAATAGTGGACTGGTTAGAAGCAACTGAGTTTTTACTCAAGCAATACCGTAAACGTAAAGCTGAGTTATCAGAAATGCTTGCTGGTGGAGGTGCTGCTGATTACGAACAGTACCAGAGAATCGTTGGTGAAATATCAGGTCTAGATTTTGCCGAACGAGAAATATTAGACCTGCATAAAAGGATGAGAATAGATGACGAAGACATTATCTAAATTTGGATCGGATACCGACAACACAAAAGCAGTCCCAGATTTTGTGGACAATTTCAGCACAGAAGAAGTAGAAGAAAAAACAGACTCTTTTACTGTAGAGAGACTTCAAGAAGATGTTTCCCTACAAGAAAAACTTCCTGTGCCTACGGGATATAGAATTTTAATATTACCTTTTGTTCCTGGCAAGGTTACGAGAGGAGGAATTCATTTGGCTAAGCAAACAGTAGATAAAGAACGACTGGGAACAGTGGTTGGTTATGTAGTGAGACTTGGTCCAGATGCGTACAAAGATGCACATAAATTTCCCGAAGGACCATGGTGTCAAGAAGGAGATTGGATCATTTTTGGCAGGTATGCAGGTGCTCGAATTCAAATTGAAGGAGGGGATTTGCGTTTATTAAACGACGATGAAATTTTAGCAGTGATAAATGATCCTGAAGATATTTTAGCAGGATGATTTACTTTTATAAAATTTCACGCTATCATCGAGGACTATGAACATGGCAGAAACCATGCAAGACGTTGCAGAAAACGTAGAAACGGAAGAAGTTGAAATAGAAATTCCTTCAGAAGACGAAGGAAAAGAAACAGAAACTCCGATCCAAGCTGTTGAAGAACAGCAGTCAGAAGAAACTCAAGAAGTTTCCGAAGACCATGACCAAGAAGTTGCAGAATACAGTGACTCTGTTAAAAAACGTATCGACAAGCTTACCTATAAAATGCGTGAAGCTGAGAGACGTGAACAAGCAGCACTTAAATTTGCACAGAGTGTAAAAGACGAACTAGACACAACAAAAACAAAATTAAATAAAACAGATAAAAACTTATTCAGCGAATATAACACAAGAGTAGACACCCAATTAGAAACAGCTAAAGCAAACTTAAAACAAGCACACGAAGAACAAGACACAGATAGATTAATAGAAGCCCAAGAAAACTTAGCTAAATTATCTGTGGAAGCAGAAAGTTTAAACAGGTTACAAAGGGAAAGGGAAGAACTTCAAATAGAAGACGAAGCTAGACAACTTCAAGCACCGCCTCCACAACAAGCACCGCCTCAGCCAGATCCTAAAGCTGAAGAATGGGCAAAACGGAATACGTGGTTTGGGGATGATGTAGCAATGACTTCTTCAGCTTTTGCTTTTCATAATCAAATAGTTGAGCAACAGGGAATAGATCCAACCTCTGACGCTTATTATGAAGCTTTAGATAGGCAAATAAAACAAGCTTTCCCACACAAGTTTGAACAAGCCCAACAACCTGTTCAGGCAGTAGCTGGTGGTAGCGTTGGCGCAACCACTGTAAATAAACCTAAAAAAGTAAAACTCACATCTAGCCAAGTCGCAATAGCGAAGAAGTTAGGTGTGCCACTTGAAGAATATGCTAAGCATGTTCAATAACGGAGTATAAAATGACAGAAGAAATTAAAACCGAAGTCAGTTCTGACCGTAACTCACGGTCTGCAGAGTCACGAGACACTCAAACTCGCAGAAAACCTTGGCAACCGCCTTCCAGTTTAGATGCCCCAAAAGCACCTCCTGGGTATAAATACCGATGGATACGTGAAAGCATCCTCAACCAAGATGATAAATCTAATATGTCAAAACGTATTAGAGAAGGATTCGAACCAGTAAGAGCATCAGATCACCCTGATTTTGACGCTCCTACAGTTGATGATGGTAAACACGCTGGAGTTATTGGAGTAGGTGGGTTAATTTTAGCCAAGATACCTGAGGAAACAATTGCAGAAAGAGAGGCTCATTACAGAGGTGTAAATGAAGCCACAATGGAAGCAGTTGATTCTCAATTAATGAGAGAAAGTAATCCTTTAATGCCTATAGACAAACCTCAACGATCTAGTCGTACGACGTTTGGAAGTAGGAAGACAGAGGATTCTTAATCTTGAATACTAACACTTAATATATAAGGTGAAATAAAATGGCAAATACAAACGATCCTGACGGATTTACGCCTGCTTATCACATGTATGGTGGTACTATTCGTCCTGCAAGAATGAGAATTGCTAGTGAAACTAACGCATCTATCTTTAGTGGTGATGTTGTTAATTTATCTAGTGGTTATGTAATCCAAGGGACGGCAACTGGTACTCCATGTGGTGTATTTTATGGCGTGTATTATACGGACAGTTCTGGTAACCCAACTTTTTCTAAAGTTTGGACTGCAGATACTGCCACTTTAGGTGGAGCCGATGCCGAGGCTCTTGTTTATAGCGATCCAGGAATTGTCTATGAGGCACAATTTACAGCGGGAACTCCCACTGTAGGTTTCATAGGGAGTAAGTATACACTAAGCACAACAGCTGGTGATACTAATTCTGGTCGTTCAAAAGAAGGTGTCACAGCAACGACTTCGTCTGGAATTGCGTTACATGTGGGTTATAAACTAACTCCTAGTAATTCGATTGCAGCTTATGCTCGTGGCTTCTTTACTTTCCCAACTAGCGTATTCGCAGTTTAATTAGGAGTATAACTAATGGCTATAAATAGAGCACAACTCGTCAAAGAGTTAGTTCCAGGTCTTAATGCTCTTTTCGGACTGGAGTACGACCAATATCCAGATGAGCACGCAGAAATCTTCGATACCGAGTCTTCGGACAGGGCTTTCGAGGAAGAAGTAATGCTTTCAGGATTTGGGGAAGCACCAGTTAAAGGTGAAGGCGCAGCAGTAGTGTACGATTATGCCCAAGAAACATTCACGGCAAGATATACACACGAAACTATTGCACTTGCATTCTCTTTAACCGAAGAAGCAATGGAAGACAACTTGTATGATTCGCTGTCAGCACGATACACTCGTGCACTGGCACGTTCAATGCATCAAACCAAGCAAGTGAAAGCTGCGAACGTTTTAAATAACGGATTCACAGCATCACAATACGCTGGTGGTGACGGTAAAGCCTTATTGGCAACTGATCACCCAACGCTAACTGCTGGTGATCTTGCGAACGAACCAAGCACAGCAGCAGACCTTAACGAGACTTCACTAGAACAAGCAATGATTGATATTGCAGGGTTCAAAGATGAAAGGGGTCTTAAGGTAAATGCACAGGCGAAAAAATTAATTATTCCGCCTGCTTTGCAATTCATAGCGGATCGTCTACTAAATACTCCAGGCAGAGTATCAACAGCAGACAATGATATTAACGCTCTCCGTAACATGGGCATGGTCTCAGGCGGATATTCAGTTAATCATTATCTTACTGATTCAGATGCTTGGTTCCTTACAACTGATGTTCCAAATGGTTTAAAACATTTTGTTCGTACCCCTGTTTCTAGTGGTATGGAAGGTGATTTTGAAACTGGAAATGTTAGGTATAAGGCACGTGAACGTTACAGCTTTGGCTTTAGCGACTGGCGTGGTATTTACGGTTCTCCAGGAGCGTAGATAAAAAATTGGGGGAGGAGTTTACTTCTCCCCTTTTTTTATATAGAATCGAATAAAAGAACTAGGGTAATTATAATTAATCTATCGACTGACCTAGCAGACAAGCCAAGACGATAGAATTTATTAAGGAGACTTAATATGGCTAAATCAACATTTTCAGGTCCAGTCAGATCATTGGCTGGATTCATTTCAGCAGGTAGTTCAGTAGTAGTTAGCTTAACAGCTGATACTACACTAACAGTTGCTTCTCACGCAGGTAAAATACTTACTTGTAACGACGCAGACGGTAAATTTACTTTACCTTCAATTGTTACAACAACTCCTACTGATTCAACTGATCCTAATCAACTTAATAACTTGGGAGCAAGTTTCTTCTTCGTAGTAGAAACAGCAGCTACAGACATGGACATCTTAACCGATGGAACAGATAAGTTTGTAGGTGGTCTTTACACTGGCGTAAGTGACGCTACAGGTAAAACATTTTTATCTGGTGCTTCTAACGATGTTATTACTATGAACGGAACTACTAAAGGTGGGCTCGTGGGTAGTATTGTACAAGTTACTGCGATGGCATCAGCTAAGTATGCAGTTCAAGGAATCATACTTGGTTCAGGAACTATAGTAACACCATTTGCTGACGCTTAATAGGAGGTAAACTATGGCTAATACAGTCACAGGTCCAACTAATCAATTTGATGGTGATAAAAAGCTTATTGTGTACGCATCCGTTCTTTCAGACGGAAGTGCGAGTAGTTCTACATTAGTAGATGTTTCTGCTCTTAACACAAATCCAGAAGGAGAATCTTGTGCTCACGTGTCTTTAAATAAGATATGGTACAGCGTGGGTGGGGGAACGGATGCCCCAGCTTCTCTGGATTGGGATGCAACTACAGATGTAACTTTTTTAACATTAGCTTATGATAACTCTTTTGATTTCAGTGAGATTGGTGGTCTTAAAAACACTGCTGCCTCAGGTTACTCAGGAGATGTACTTTTAGTTGTGCCTTCTACCTCAGATGCAGGTAATGAATACACAGTTTGGTGTGAGTTTTTAAAATACTACGAAGCACCAGGATCTTAACAAATGGCTACATCAGGAACTAAAACATTTAGTCTTGATACCGCAGCTGTCATGGAAGAAGCGTATGAGTTGGCAGGGTTGGAGTTGCGTACAGGATATGACGCAGTAACAGCCCGTCGCTCACTGAATATCATGTTCAGTGATTGGGCTAACAGGGGTGTAAATGTTTGGACAATCACACAAGTCAATTTGACAATGGTTGAGGGTCAAAATAACTACACTTTAAATGCATACGATATAGATATAATAGATGCTGTAATCAGAAGAACTGTTGGTAATACAGTAACAGATTTTCAACTGAGTAGTATCGGAAGAGATGAGTATTTAAACATACCAACTAAATCAACTAAAGCTAGACCAACAGAATATTTCTTAGACAGACAGTCTACACCTGTTTTATACGTTTGGCCAGCACCAGAAAATTCAACAGATATTTTTGTTTCAAATAGAATACAAAGAATAGATGATGTAAACACCTCAGTAAATGATCCTGATGTACCTAGTCGCTTTATTGCCCCTATGGTTTCAGGGTTAGCTTTTTATCTAGCACTTAAAAAGAATCCTGAAAGAATACAAATACTAAAGCCTTTGTATGAAGAGGATTTTGCAAGAGCAGTAGCGGGAGATCAAGGCAGAAACAGTTTACACTTAGTGCCTAGGAGAAGCTATTAATGGCATACGCTAAAGGCACATATGCTCAAGGAATATGTGATACATGTGGATGGGCTTACCCTTACTTAGAGTTAAGAAAACAATGGAATGACTTAAAAGTTTGTCCAGAATGTTATGATCCAAAAGAGCCTCAATTAGATCCAGTACCACGTGTTCTGGATGCAGAAGCACTGTGGAATCCTAGACCTAATGTTGATCAAGAAGTTGGTGTAGGAACAATCACAACTTACGGTCCATATACTTCAACGCAAGTTGGACCATATAACACTATCCCAGAAGTTATAGGTACTATGTTTCCCCACGTAACCGTTGGGGATCCATTTAAAATGACAGGGGAAGTAGGAACATTAACGGTGACAACATCATGAACTGGACATACACTACATTAAAGTCAGCTATTCAAGATTACGTTGAAAGTGCTGATTCAACCTTTGTCAGTAACCTGCCTATTTTTATACAGGAAGCTGAACAAAGAATTCTACAAAACGTACAAATACCTGTTTTTAGAAAAAACGTAACAGGTACAGCATCAAGCGGAAATACATACCTAGCGATGCCTACAGATTTTTTAACTCCTCTTAGTTTAGCATTAATAGACAGTGATAGTAATTACAACTACCTATTACTAAAAGACGTTTCTTTTATAAGAGACTATACCCCAGCAACAGCAACAACAGGTAATCCCCTCTACTACGCACTTTTTGATGAAGACACTTTTATACTAGCACCAGCCCCAAATGCCAATTATACTTTTGAATTACACTATGTCTATAATCCTCAATCAATAACAGCATCTTCAGACGGAACAAGTTGGCTCGGAACTAACGCTGGAGATACATTATTTTATGGATCTTTAGCAGAAGCTGCGATATTTTTAAAACTAGACCCTGCTGAAACTCAAATGTTTGAAGGTCGTTTTGCTAGTGGTTTATCTAGCTTGAAAAATAGAGTAGAAGTTTTAGGAAGTAAGGATGAATATAGGTATGGGGATATTTATTAAATGTTAAATGAATCTACCTCAGATTTAGAAGGAAAAAACGTAGCAATAGTAGCAATGGGTCAAAGCCAAATAGATTATCATTTATCAAAAGTTCATAGCGTATTATTTGATGAAGTGTGGGCTGTGAATGCGATGATTGGAGTTCTTCCAGAAATCGATAGGGCTTTTATTTTAGATCCTATGTCTAGATTTTTTGATACAGAAGACGCAGGAAGTATGACTCCGATGATGAGGAAACATTTACCGCAGGCAGATTATCCAATTTATACATGCGAATTAGATGAAAGAGTACCTTACGCAGAAGAGTTTCCATTAGCTGCATTAGTGGCTGATTTAGGTTGTGCTTATCTTAATAACACAGTAGCTTACGCTATAGCTTTTGCGTTATGGAATAAGGTAAGTCATTTAACCATATTTGGAGTCGACTTTACTTATAAGACGAACATGCATTTTGCTGAGTCAGGCAAAGCTTGTTGTGAATTTTGGTTAGCTAAATGCATGGAAAATGATATAGAAGTTTCAATTGCTCCTCGTTCAAATTTATTAGAAACTAACGTAGATATAAAAGAAAAATTGTACGGTTATCACCGTTTAGACGATCCAGTTGTTACATATCTAAAAGACGGTATAATACAAACTTGTAAATGGTCAGAGGTGCTTAAAGAAGAAGCCCCCAGTAAACCACAAATGATAGATAGAAATGATTTACCACCAGAACCAAAGGAGTATTAATGTTTTCAATTAATTCTGATACAGAAGTCGGTAGCTTAGGAGTTACTACGACAGATTACAGAGGGCATACTGTAGAAGAAGTTGCAGAAATGGCTACTAAAAGATTAGTTTCCATTAGCGACGAAGCCCCTGCACCCATTAGGGCACAAGCCCACGCTTTTAGAGAAGCGTGCAAAAAGGTAATTATGTATTATATGGATGAGGCAGTAAAAAACCACATGTGTACAATATGCAATCAATTAGAACAACAAGGTCATAAAGACCTAGCAAATATTATTAGGAGACTATAATGGCAATTACACAAGCAATGTGTACTTCTTTCAAGAGTGAACTTTTGCAAGCAGTACATAATTTTAAAGCTTCGGGAGGTAACTCTTTTAAATTAGCGTTATACACAAGTTCAGCTACTATGACGGCAGCAACTACGGCGTATAGCACAAACCAAGAAGCATCAGGGACAAACTATACTGCGGGTGGAGCAGCACTAACAAATGTTGATCCAACTACTTCTGGGACTACTGCGTTTACAGATTTCGCTGATTTAACTTTCGGTACAGCCACCATTACGGCTAGAGGTTGTATGATCTACAACGATACAGCATCAGGTGATCCAGCGGTTGCAGTATTTGATTTTGGCGGAGATAAAACTTCCACAGCTGGAAGCTTTACAATATCTTTCCCAACTGCTGACGCAAGTAACGCTGTAATAAGAATAGCATAACTTAGTGGCTGGTTGGGGTCGATCTACTTGGGGGGCTGGTCCATGGGGCGAGCCTGCGGTAGTTAATGTAACTGTAAACCTTACAGGTGTTGCAGGAACTTCTGCGTTAGGTACAGAAACAGTTAGTTGTGATGCAAACATCACAGAAACAGGTGTTACTTGTACAGGTTCAGTAGGAAGCCTCACAGCTACGGGACAAGCAAACGTAACAGAAACAGGTGTTGCAGGTACTTCTGCATTAGGCTCAGTAAGTATATCGGCAGCTGCAAACGTAACAGAAACAGGAGTAGCCGCTACAGGTTCAGTAGGAAGCCTCACAGCCACAGGAATAGCTAATGTATCTGTTACTGGATTAGCGGGAACTACAGCTTTAGGCACTGAAAGTGTTAGTGCTGATGCTAATGTAAGTGAAACAGGTCTAGCAGCAACAGGTGCCGTTGGCACAGTTGTAGCTAACGGAGTAGCTATTGTAGGAGTAAGTGGTGCAGCTTCTACTATTTCACAAGGCGATGAAACCGTATCGTGTGATGCGAATGTTTATCCAACTACTGTAGTTGGA
>Ga0080013_1002036_pt1 | contig 24938 bp, 46 predicted proteins | sample ETNvirenome_6_85_FD_69236 | JGI IMG/M metagenome (GOLD analysis project Ga0080013, IMG submission 69236) | Marine viral communities from the Pacific Ocean - ETNP_6_85 (SPADES assembly) (version 2) | ecosystem: Environmental > Aquatic > Marine > Oceanic | place: Pacific Ocean | collected 2013-06-19
TTATAAACTATTTGTATCCTAGTATGTGTTGGTTAATATGGAATAAAGGACAAAGGGGCTTTAGTTTAGCAGATGGAGAAATGGCATGGACTTCTTTTGATAAAGCAATGAGGATATTTGATTATTCCAGAGCTAAGTTTTTAAATGCAGAGAAAAGAAAACATCCGACACAAAAGCCAGTAGCATTGGGAAGATGGATATTAAATAAGTTTGCAAAACAAGGAGATTTAATATTTGACCCTTTTACAGGTTCAGGAAGTTTTCTTCTAGCTTGTAAACATTTAGGATTTAATTATATTGGATGTGAAATTGATAAAGAATATGTGGAAATTGCACAAAGGCGTTTAAGTCAAAAAGTGCTGTTTCCTCTTGCAGAACAACAAGATGTGTGGAACTGGGGGGATGAAATAAATGGTGATTGAGAAGAAGAAGTTTAGTTTATACAATTTAGAGGGCAACAAGCAAGATATTATCACTATAAGGTTAAACACTGAAGAAAGAGCTTTATTAGATCAGGATAAGAAACTACTCAATATGGATAGAGATGGAACTACTATCAAGGCTTTAATCATGGCTGGTCGAAATGTATTACATGATCCTAAAATACAACCTTTTTTCAAGATATTTCTAAGGATTCAAAGGAAAGGCGAAGAAATAGACATGTAAGTTTTAACTAAAACTAAGAAAAATGTATTAGAAATTTAAGGATTTTGTATTACATTTAGATTCGTGAGGACTTCCTAATCGTTATCTCCTTCTGGACTTAGTTTGTTTATTGGACAAGTGGAAGAACATTGTTCTTCACAATCTCTATGTATCATTTGAGAGGTCGTCTTAGGTCTGAGTTTCAAATCTCCATTGTTTTCATAACAAAATTCTATGAGGTCTCTTCTTCTTAGTTTGTGGTGTTCAATCCAATCAAGTGGTAGTGTTACAAAGAAAGAATATCCAACTGATTGGAGTTTTGAACTTTTTCTTGGTTTGATATTTTTCATTGTAAGTAAAATTGTAATCTCACCCATTTATATACCCCTTAGTACAAAAAGGTATAACTTTACCTAAAATAAACCAAATAATCAAAAACGCATTCTAAACATAGGGGTTTTTCTCTTGGTTTTTCGTTTTCTTGTCTTTCCCTGTTCATATATGTTAATTCTATTAAGTGCATCCCTGTCTTTTGCATGTCTATAAGCTGATTCTTTATCTTTCAAAGTCTTTTTAATAGTTTTTTTAACATAAGATAATTTAACATAGTTTTTGCCACCAATAGTATCATAAGGAATTTTTCCTTTTGGTTTGGTATAATCTGCATATCCTTCCTTATTAGTATGTGCTTTAACTTTCCACGTACCTTTATGTTGTGCAGGTTCTGTATAGAAATGATCTCCTTTAAACCTTTTATCTAAGGCCTTTTCTGTTTGTATAGCATCTTTTCTTGGTGTTTTACTATAAATGTCATAGTCTTGAGTTGGTTTATCTAACCATTTAGGGAATCGTTTATTTAATGCTCTAGCCCCATAAATAACTTCATGTTTATCTGTTTGTTTCAATATTACTTTAGAAATCACTCCTTTTCTTTTATGAAATGTTTTTGATCTTTTTAGAATCTGCATTTTTATTTACTTCCTTTTCTAGTTTGCTTTCACGTTCTTCAGCTAGTTCTTTGATCCAGTTAGAGCAGAATGGCCCTAGTGTGACGTCATCTGCTATGTAAACATAGTCATTTTTCGCTTTTTTTTTATAACTATCCATAGGCCTCATGAAAGGCCTCAACGAAACTCTTTTTTTTCTTTGGTCGTTTATAAACAACCCTTTTTCCAGTCTTTTTGGCATATGCTTTCGCTGCTGTGATGCCACGTTTCGTATATTGAAAGTGTTTCTGTCCTACTTTTGGCATTTTTATTAGTATTTATTTGTATATGTATAATATGATGGTATGCTTCTTTTCTTTTTAGATTTATTAATTGCTTTTTCTGTGTCTTTATAGTAACTGGATGGCATGTGCATACCTGGCCCTTTTCCTGATAGAGTACCTAGATTTTCCATGCTTTTTCCTGCTCTCTTGGCAAATCCTTTAAATCCTTTCTCACTTTTATCTTTTTTATCTTTCTTCTTCTTTGACATTATTCATCTCCTGTTTTGATTATAAAGTTGGAGAGGGGAAAAAGAGGCATCTGAAACCCCCCTCCATAGGTGTATTCTACACAGAACTTAAGTTCTCGTGTAAAAAAAAGAAATTACCCCTATTACAACAGCAGCTGCCACTATAGTTGCTAATGTTGGAAGCCATGTGCTTAGCTCAGTCAGGGAGTCTAGTCCTTCCTGTGTTGCATTAAATGCTGCTTCACCTGATGTTTGCCCTCCCTGGATTGATGCCAGGATGGTTGCGCCTACTCCTAAAGTTACTGCCAGCACAACGAACGTGATTGCTATACCACTTAAATCTCCTAATCTCATGTATTTCACCCCCTGTGAATTTGATATATATTTCACAGGTCGTATTCCTTTTTAAAAATTGTGTTAACTATAATCATTGATTAATGCAACATAATAACCCATCCACCACAACGCATAATCATATATGTATTCACTCCATATAGTGTTACAATTATAAGTTTCGTAACAATACCATTCAAATTTCATCCTAGTGGGTATCACTCTGTGTACTTTGATTGTCTCCCAGTCATCAGGATTATCATAGTATTCATACCAGTAATCCACGTAAACGTTCATTTCATACCCATACACGTAGTTATTGCTATTAGTGGTTATATTGTTCAATGTTAGATTAAAGTCTCCTAACACGCTGTAATTCAGTTGTACAAAGGTATCTATATCCATGATCTCATCATCATGGTACTCATCAGCCATTACAAAAGGAATACACAATAACATTATAAATAAATAAATTGTTTTCATTGGAATGCCCTGCTGACTTCCCACCACTCACCGTTAATTTGTATTAAAGTAAGTATGTCCCCCTCAGAAGCGCAAACAAAGTCAGCGTTTCCTGCTAAATTCATACCCTCACTGGGGTCGGCGATTACTTCAATTGTTTGAAATAGTAATTGTCGCCCACAAAATACAAAAAGAAGTTGTCCCTCGGTGCTTAAATCAAATCCTGTTATACTTGAGGAGGTTCTATAAGTTCTTATCATATTACCCTCTGAAACGCTCGGCGTTGTATCTCCTGGGCTTTGAACTATTTCTTCTCCATAACTCAGCTTTGCGTCATCTATGGTAACAGTATTAGTTGTAAGACTAAATTCAGGATCACTGGTCAATCCTGTACCATAATTAATCTCATAAACATCACCTGTATCATCTAATCCCACTGTGACCTTAGTGCTGTCAGCTAATTGATATTGAATCTGAGGATCACCATCCAGCTCAGTATTAGAAATATAAAGAACTGTCTCTGAATCTCCTTTTTCCACTCTTAATTCACCAAATACAGTTATTAAGTCACTTGTTTCATTAACTATACTATCCATTATGCTAGTGCTAGTATTCCATTTAACCAAATAACCAGGCGAACCACCACCAGTCAAAGCAGCAATCACAACCCCTCCAACGAATAAAAACATCATAAACACCAGTGCAATAGTGCTATACCTATGTTTATTTTTAACCTTTTCAGCTTTCATCATTACCTATCTCTCCACCACATAGTAGCTAAACTTCCAACAATTGCCACTAAAGTTAATAAAACAACTCCATCATTAACAGCATTGACCAATCTTAAAATTATGGTAGTGATCCCTGTTAAAAAGGCACTTGCCATGAATGCAGGCCTCCACCCATCTTTCTGAAGTGCTATAAATGTAATAATAGCAACACACATAATGACAGTAACACCAAAAGCCCCTTCAGTAGTAGTGTTTGCATATTCAAGCAGTTCATATGGTCTTGTTATGTTTGGATCAGTGAAATACCCCATTTTAGAATGGCCTCCTCATCAACACGCCCAATAAAAGCATGGTGATAGCTAATATGATAACAGTTATTAAACCAGTCGTTAACCAATCTGCATTCGTGTCTAGGCCTGGGATGTTAGCACTTGCAACAATCATCTGTCCTGCTATTTGATAGGTACTAGTCAGAGTTTTAATAGTGTTCCAACCAATACTGAAAAAGGAATCTACAAATCCTAAAGCCCCACTGCCACCACTTGAACCACCACTTCCAGTGCCATTTTCAATAGTGTTTTTAAAATCCTCACTTGTATCTTGCATAGTTTCAAGAGTGGTGTTGAAACTATCATAGGTACTTTGAAACTCATCACTTATAGTGACTCCATAATTTGTGGTTAAATCACTCAGAAAAACTATTAATCCTGTGAAAATTAAACTAAACATAACCAATCCTGTTACCAAATTACTTAGTCTCATGCTCATCGTAATAACCTGCTTAGTAATATTCCACCTACTACTAAAATTCCCACTAATGCCCCTAAACCTATGTTTAAAATGCCGAAAGCCCATACAAAAGCCAATCCTAGCATAGTCATTGCCACACTGGCAGCTGCACTAATTGATAAACCCATCATTCCAACCACTAAAACCAGTACTAAAGCATATAAAACGCTATCAGTACCAATCTGATCATATAAATATTGTTTATTTGTAAACCACTGCCCTGCTACTACTTGGTAAACTAATGAACCATTTATTTTTACAACGTATTGCAAATTATAGTTTGCATCCCAATCAGTAATGTTATATTCTAAAGTGTCACCTGCACTAACTGTACAAGTATAATAAACTTGTTGACTCAACAAGTTCTCCCATTTAAGAACTCTGAAACAATTCTCACTGGCAACACCACTTGGAATTGAATAAGTTAAACTAGATATGTTCGTAATGTTATTAACACTGAAAACATACCCTGCATCTCTTAATTGAATGAATTTAGGCCACCATGAAGTAGTTGTTCCAGTAGAGAAACAACTCAAAGTGAAATCACCCCCAACAATTAAACCACCTGCAGAGACATCAGGCACCGTGCATAATAAAGATCCTTCACTATAAACTTCAAATTTATATGTCGCATCTGTGTGTTGTAGATCAACTTGTGTTGTTCCACCACTAATAGTTGCCATAGCAACTAGACTATAAATGCCTGCTCCAATATCATATCTTTTAACTCTTAAAATCCCTGTGTCAATTGGTAGGCCATCTTTTAATACTGTGATCCCTGTTTCAGTTGATGATGCAGATTTTAACAAGTATAAACTCGTATCACTAACAGTTCCTGCAATTATATCAGCATCTGTATAATAATAGAATCTATTAAAACCATAAACGCCTGTTTCAGTTGCCCCATATTCTATAATTCCATCATCAATAGTTGCAGTGACATCAACAGGAGACAAACATACAGGAAAATTAGAAGATCCTGATTCAACTAGTAAAATTTCTCCTCCATTGATATTAAAATCTAAATCACCAACGATCACTGAGTCATTTTGTTCATCTGTCAAAGTATAATTAAAGACTTGTTCAGCATCTCCATCAGTACAACTATATAAACTCATTGCGTTAATTGTTTGGTTACTTGTCCAATCACTACAAGCATAACCTCCTGTTGTGTTACACGCTTTACAACTCCAATTAGTTTGAGAACCTAAACTCAAATTGATTAAAACTGTGTTATTTGAACCGTTAATATAACCATTAAAAACACCTTGTACACCTGTTGTAACTAAAGTTTCCAAATCCCAAGCTGATCCATGTCCAGCCCCCTCACTCCACCCATTAATAAAATCTAAATCGGTTTGTGCTACTGGAAAAGATGGGCAACCATCACAAACATAATGCGAACCAGCTCCATCATTGCATTCAACAGTGTATCGCACTCCATTAGTCATTGCCAAATTTAAAGTGCATTCATTAGCAACAAAAGAACCAGTTGCCACCGCAGGATCTCCACCTTCAGGTCCTGCCCTACACGTATCACAACCACTTGCAGAAACTTTAACAACCTTTAAAAGATTGCCATCCTTGTTGGCCTCTATTAAATAGCCTGAATACCCATTATGAGGTGTAATGGTAGTTATTGATACCCCTATATTATTATTAACATCAGCACCAGCTGTAGTTGAGTTAAATTGGATTGTGAAGTTCTCAGCATTCACCCCCCCACAAATCACAGTAGTAGTATTAAGAAAAGTAGTATATCCACTCACTGGACTTAAATCATCAGGTATAGCAGGAGTACCTGCAAACACACTTGGCACTAACAAGAATAAAACCATTAAAAACAATACTTGTTTCATTAGTCATCCCACCTGCTTTTAGCATACATGGCAACACTTAATAAACCACCCACCACTAATAACAAAGTAGGAAAGTGTTGCATTACATAAGGAATAATAGTGAAGCTATTATCATCAAAATAAGTGTTTCCTCCCTCTAAATCACTATAAACATTTCCCATCACGGCCCCCACCAATACTAAAACAACTAACATCACAATGTTAATAACGAAAAAGACTGGATAACTCCGTAACGCAAACGCAGAAACAACTGTTAGAATAGTGAACAAGATTAATAAAAACGCATATACGAAATCTAAAGTCTCAAAAGTGAGTTCTGTTTGTGATTGAACGTGTTGAGCAACTGTGTTATTAAAAGCCTCCATGTCATTAATTCCATCAGTGTACCTAGCATAAACATTAAACATCAACACAGTAACGAATGCAAACACGAATAAAGCCACTATGACAAGTGTCATATCTAACATTGATCCTTTCTTATTCATATTCTGAACCTGAACCCTCTGAGCTGTTTCCTTTTTTCTTTTCGTTTTAACATTCTATCAATCTCTTTAGTGATCCTAACACATCCAATTTGCTCTTCTTCTTTGATTTGATTCAGAGTAGTGGCGAAGCCTGCATCAACTCTCATCAGCTTACTTTTCTTCTTCCCCATCTCTTCTCCTCATTTTCACACTGCTCAATCCCTCATATAAAAAATATACTAAGAAATAAGCTGTTATCAAAAGAGTCACCCACAGAAACCCTGTGTACAATCCACTTGTGATATTATTTAATTGCCCTGCAATTGTCACTCCAATAGTTGATTCATTAGCATCAATGATGTTTGGTAATAAAGATGCTAATCCTAAATAAACATATAAACTGCTTAAAATTAATAATAGTTTAACAGCATAATGTTTCTCATCTATTATACTTGATAAGAACCCCATGCCAAAACTCATCCCAACAACACCTATGACCAACGCAATTTCATAGCTCATATTTTCAATCTCCCAAACACTCCTTTGTTCTGACTTTCATGCATCACAGAAGTTTCTTGCACTTGGTGAGTTGATAAAAGCTTTCTAAGAGTTTCCCCACCCCTAGCTTTATGAGCAGTTACTAACATTGTGTGAACCATTAACCACTTCACAAAGTCTCTGTGTTGTCTATCAACACCCACAAGTTCAGGGAACATTAACTCTAAGCTTACATCACATTCAAACTCATAAATCAACTCATTCAACACTTCCTGTGATAAATAGCTAAGACTAAAAATCTTGCTGGTATATGGTAAAACCCTTCCAACCATCCAATTAATAGCTGTCTCACTCACGATTGGTTCACCAATCTTCTTTATAGTGTTATCTGTTGAGTCAATAATCTCACCCCTTAAAGTCCTCATGAGTTCATCAATTATTAAATCGTTATTTAATATTACTTCATGCACTCTTGGATCAGTGTGTGGCATGATGTATGGTTGTTCATATTCTTGATCTTGTGTCATTTATAGTCTCACTCTCCGTACTTCAAATCCTGTGAACTCTTTTTGTTTAGTTCTTTTAACAGGAGGTAAACCAATTCCAATCAATGATGGAGTGTACCCATATTGTCTCTTGCCACCTTCTGTTAAACCTCTCTTAGTCTTTTTAAACTTTTTCTTCTTTCTTTTTAAACTTGGAATCCCTAAACCCCCACGTTTTTTTCTTTTAACTGGGGTTTTAATAGGTTCAAATGGTGTTTTCTCTATTAATCTTTTCCTAGTTGTTTTTTGTGTTATCTTTCCAATGGTGACAAATTCAGGTTGTAATATTTGTGAACTTCCAATTTTTAAAATGCCTATCTGTTTTTTTTTACGTTTTGTTTTTGGTTGTTCAATCTTTTCTTTTATAGAACGTGTTCTTAATTGTGATTTTAACTCTAATTTACTAATCGGTTGAATGCCTAAACCTAGAGCTACTTTTCCTTTTCCAATTTGTTTTGCTTTTCCTTTTACACTTTTACGTTGTTTGTCAGGAAATAATTTTATTTTAGGTCGTGGAACATTAATGCTTTTTAATGGACTAACAGTGACTGGGGGTTTTTCCATTACTATTTGTGCTTTTTTATCTTCCCATAAACTAAGTGGTTTTCGTTTGCCTGGTTGTGGCGTGTCAGTAGGCCAATCAACTAATTTATAGCCTGGCTGTATTTCTTTCATGGTTTGTCCTAAAGGATGTCTAAATTGGTATGTCATCTCTTCAGGTCTATATTCTGCTAATGCTTTTTGTTTTGTTTTTCTTGTTCTAATAAAACCAATCACGTCACCTCTTGTTGACTCCACAATTAGAGTTCTTGGCACAACTGCTTTTGGGTCAGGGTCAGGTAGATTAAAAACTCCTTTTTTGACTGGAGGTTTATCTTTTAAAAATTTAGGGGTGACCTCTAAAGTGGTTTGTCCTTCTTGAATCTTTACATAATCCAATTCCTTTTCGGCAATTTGGATTTTTCGTTTCGTTATAGTTTTGGGGGGTGTGTATTTTTGGGTTTTGGATGTTGATACAAGATCAAATACTTCATCCATAGACAGAGATTTCATAGTTTTGGGATCATAATAGCCTTTTCCTTTTTTATAAATTGATCCTGGTTTAGGTTTTAAACCAAATAATGCCCACACTAACTCTGAGGCTGCTTTCACAGGTTCTTGCTTTATATACCTTCCATACTCATATCCTCTTTTCTGAATTTTAACCCAATCTTTTCTGATGTCAGGTGATGCACTAATATGTTTTTCAAATTGTTGTTGAGTCGTTTTTTTACTTGACCTATCAGGGGCAGGTGTTATAAATCCTTTAAAAGGAACAAAACCCTTGTCCTTTTCTGAACGTAAAACTGGTGAGCCACCTTCATACACTATTCCTACTGCTTTCTCTGAAACAGGAGTCCGTTCTAGTCTCTTGCTTTCTTCAAACTCTTTAAATTTACCTATAGAAATTTCTTTTTTAGGAATTGGTTTACCCAAATTAGAACTCGCTCTCTCAATGACACCTATAACACCCCCTGCAAATAAAGCAGGAAAGTGACCAGTACGTGCAATGAACTCAGCCCCTGGCTCTTTAATTTGGCCAATCACATCTTCTGCCTTTATAAAAGCTAGTTGTCCTTCAGTATATTTAGGCCTCTTAGCCTCAAGAGCTTTAAATTTACCTATAGAAACTTCAGCTTCTTTCATAACTCCTGGCTGGTATGGTTTACCTTCCAGTTCATAAACTTTTTCTTCTTGAATCACTTTATCATCATAAACCTTTTCATATTCTTGAATTGGAGGAGATACAGTGAACCCCTGTGCTACTGAAATATCTTTAGGAGGTAAAAAACTTTGTGGCCCTCCTGCCAATATCTCACTAGCTATTTCTTCATAAGGAGTCATGTGAGGTGATGTAATTTTAACAGGTAACATATAAGTTTTCTGACCAGCTACCTCTGCCCTTCTCCGTAGTCTTTCACCTTCTGTTTTTTGAATAGCTAGTTCCTTTTCCTCTGTTTTAATACCTTTAAGTTCTTTTCCTAATTGACTGGCTTGAGTTTTTAACTCAGCAACTCCACCTTTATAAATAGAATATTGAGAACTTAAATATCTTTTAGAAGTTGTTCTTGGAGTTTTAAAAACTTTTCCTCTAGTCTCTCTACCTGATGTGAAAGGTTTAAATTGTTTAGAAAACTCATAAGATTTTTGTCCAAATCTTTTTGCCTGTGATCTATAAGTACCAACCCTTTTTGCATAACTAGCCATCCTTTGTTCATAGGCCCTTGCAGATTCTGTTGCCCTTCTAGAAACTTCAACTGCCCTACCATATTCACCAATCTGCTTTAGTGTGTCCATGTCATCTGCCATAAATTACTATATTGGATTAAATCATTTTTAAAAATACATATACTAGAGAATAGAAAAGTATATATACTATCTAATTATTTAATTATATAGTAAGTATAGTATAGTAAGGTAAGGTGATAAAAAATGGATAAACAAAAATTTAAAAGATTATTGAGAAACACAACTCAATGCATAATCCAACACAATGGATGGACTTGTGCAGGTTGCTTTTTTAGTATAGACAAAAGTCTAACAAATGCAGATTGGCAAAGTGTTTTATTTTATAGAGGAGACTATTCAAAAAAACAATTAGATAATCTTCCTTTAAATTATAAAACTAATCTTGAGAACATACAAAGGATAATGAAGGAAAATGAATAAGATTCAACAGTGTGTCTCATTAGACATGGATGTAGTCATTGAGATGAGAACAAAACTAAGGGGAAAGATTAGTTCAACAGTCAATAAATTATTAAGAGAGTATCTTGGCCTAGAGATGTCAGAAGATATTAGTGAAAGGAAACTTGACACATCCATTAATAAACTAAGTGTTGAATTATCACAATTAAAAATTCAGAAAGAAGATTTACAAAAACAAAAAAAGAAGGAGGATAAAAACATAAAATGGATCTTGGATTAACAAATGGGATGATGGGAGAAAAACTATGGATTGCAAAAATGACTACAGAAGAAAAGAGAAAACTCAGATGTTACGCATGTCTGAATAACATTGAAGTTGCACTAGACTGGTATTATTGCAAAGACACAAACACCACTTATTGTCAGAGACATAAAGATAATGGATGGAGTGCTTATTGTAACACCACTGAAGAACACATACATAATAAAATAAGTCAAATAAAAATAGGAGAGTGAAATAAAAATGAGGTATGAAACAGGGAGTAATGAAGATATAGAACAAGTATTCATCGATCAAGTAAAAAAGAACACTATGCAACAAACTAGTCTATCAGCTTATAAACTTATCAAGCCAAAGATTGGAGAGAAACAGGCACAAGTGGTTGAGGTATTAAGACATTTTAAGAATGCATCTAATATGGAAATAGCTAGTGCATTGGATTGGAGTATTAACAGGGTTACACCTAGAGTTCTTGAACTGAGAAACATGGGAGTAATAGAGCAAGTAGGTTTAAGAACTTGTATGGTAACAGGGCAGAATGTAAATGTATGGAGGTTAAAAAAATGACTTTAGAAGTGGGAACAAAGTATTTAAAAAAGCAAGAACCTGAAGTGTTTTTTCCAAAGAAAGATAAGAATGGAAAGACTTATTATGAAGGAATTGTAAGAATCTTTGTGGAAGAAAAGAAAGCATATAGTGAAGAAAGAATTGGAGGGGATTCAGATGGGAGTGTTTGAAAGAAGGCCTAGTAGAGAAGAACAGGCGATTGAAGATATGAGGCTTTTTTTAATAGAGTATTTAGATAATGCACTTGGTTCAATCTATTCCAAACTTGAAGTAATAGAACAGAAACAATCAGAGGAGGTTAAAAAAGATGGTGATGTTAAACCCACTAAATGAAAACCTTTGTGATTGTAGTGTAATGTATCAATTTCAAAGTGATGCATCAGCTTATTTTTGGATAGGGGTTGCAATTGCATTAGCAGGTTGTTACATGGTTAGTGCTATTCTAAAAATGTTTGACCATTATAAAACCTTAAAACCTTATAAGGAGTTTATCAGGAATAAAAAATGACTCAACACACAGAAGGCTTTGGTATAATTCAAGGCATAACTGGTTTTGACTGGTTAGGTTTAGGATTTAAACTTGTTAATGTAGGGATCATAATATTTATCCTGTGGTTGATGATATATTTTTTAATCCTTAGACCTAAAAAGTTTAAATACAAAGTCACTATACTTGATGTCTCTGCAGGAGGACTCATTATGTCTAAAGACAGAGGGGGCTGGATAGATGATAAAAGCACTCGTACTGGAGAGTTTAGATTGATGAAAGATAAACAGGCCAGGATGAAAATGCCTCCTAGAGATTATGCAGTGACCAGTAAAACAGGCAAACTCCATTGGGTTTTAATAAAATATGGAGACAGTCCTTTTGATTATGGGGTTGTCAATTATAATTCTATGAATGATAGATGTCCTCAAGTGATTCAGTTAAGTGACGTTGATTGGGCCAGGAGTTCAGTGCAGAGAGCAGCAATAAAGAAAGAACTAGGAAAAGGCTGGTTAGCTGCTAACAAAGCAACGCTAATCACACTGACAGCAGTTGTTATGGCAATGATTATAGTTGGAGGCAGCGTAAAAATGGCAGCTGAGAGTTCACAAAGTGTCATTAATATGGGTAGTTCACAGATTGAACAATATGAAAAGATAGCTAGTGGCCTTGAACAAATCGCTAATAAATTAAGTGATGATTCATCAAGTTACACCTACCCCATTAGTGTTCCACCACCATGAAAGAATGGTTTATGGTTATCACTTCAAGACTTGTAAAATCTGTGAAGAAAACTATTTCACAAGAGCAAAAAGGAGTGGGGGAAAGTGTAGAGATTGTGCAGTGAGGCCTGAATTGAGTACTGCACTGACAGTGATTGAGTATAAAGATTTAAAGAGGAGGTTAAAAAAGAAATATGGGATTCCGAAAAAGAACAGAAGAAGAAAAACTAGAGAAGTTTGGCACAACGAAAGTCAAGGATTATACTATGAGTGAGGCAGGAAAAGGTTTTTTTTATGCTAATGAATTAAGAGAACAATATCCTTTTTTAAGATATGTTCCTTTAATAATATTGGGGGTGATCGTATTACTAATAATGATTCTCTTGTAGATGATAGCAAAAGTGGATGGAACATGGCTGACCTCACTATTAAGAGGTTACATGATTTGATTGTTGTTTGTGACCAAAGTCAAGTTCAAGAGAACAACAGGGCCTGGTATTTATCATTGAAAGCCCTTTTTATACAGCTTACACCTTACATCAATGCTGACCAGGCCCGGTTGTTTTTACAACTACACAAGGATAGTTGTCAAATCAAAACTAATATGAGAACTAAAACTAAAGAATATGAGTACAACACTCAAAAACTAGCTAATGCACAAATCATGTTGATGGAAGTAATGCACAAAGTAGGTTTGTTATTACCTGGCAAAGAAGATCCTTCAAAGGCAGTGTTGGCATGAAGTTTGAAACTGATAAGTACATTGATGGTTTTTTAAAATCTAATCTTGATGTAATCATTCAACGGGTTGATTTAAACTGGGATGGAATTATTTATGTTGGAGGCTTTGAAGGTGATGGCAAGACCACCTTAGCTGCCCAGTTATGTTATTATTTTGATAGAACTTTTAACATGGATAGAGTTTGTTTCACAGCAGATCAGTTCAGAAAAGTGGTTGAGAGTGCTAAACCAAAACAGGCAGTTTTATTTGATGAGAGTTATTTAACTTTTAATACTGGTTCTAGAATGACAAAAGAAACTAGAAAGGTTAAAAGTTTTTTGACTATGATAAGAAAGAAACAGCTTTTTATTATTATAGTCGCCCCAACTGTGTTTGACATTGATTATTACATCATTTGTTTTAGATCACTTGCTTTGATTAATGTTTATGCAGAGGGATTAGAGAGGGGGTTCTTTGCTTTCTATAATAGGGAGAGGAAAGAACAATTATACATCAAAGGAAAGAAAACCCATGACATGAGAGTTACCAGGCCTAATTTTAAAGGTAGATTCTCAAAGTGGAATGTTTTAAATTTAAAAAAGTATGAAAAGAAGAAAGATGAGGCAATTGAGAGTGTGTTTAAAGAAGGTGTTCCACTTTGGGCTTGTCCTCGTTGTGAAAGTGGTAGTACTAAGTCTAGGAAGCAAGGAAAAGAGGTATGGTGTAGGAGATGTGGCTTTGAGGGTGTACCCAACAACTTCTATAATAAACTTAAAACCAAAGGGGGAAAAAATGAAAAAGAAATGGAATAAAGAAAGAATATTGTCCGAAGTATCATATCTATTATATTTTATTGGGGCAGTAATAGCATTATTTTCTAATAATACTAATCTATTATTGTTTATTATAGTAGCTGTATTATTAATGAGGGATCCGCAATATGCAAAAGATCAATAAGAAGTTAGAGAAGGTAGCAGATAATTTACCCAGTGAGAAGAAGATGGAAGATGATATACCTACTATATTAAATAATTTATCTCCTTTTAAGAGGAGAGTGGTTAAGAGAGTTTTAAAGAAGTTGAGAAAGAAGTATCCTGAGAAAGACTTTCCAGAGATTAAATAAAAGGAGGAATGAAAAATGACAATAGGAGAATATAGAGCTTTAAAAGAAAAGTTAAATAAGAAAACAAAAAAGGAATTAATTGAGATTGTTATTTCTTATAGGAAAGAAATAAATGGTGATTGAGAAGAAGATTAAAGTATTAAATTTATATGCTGGGATTGGAGGTAATCGTAAACTATGGGACAATGATAAAGTAGAGGTCACAGCAGTTGAAAACGTCCCGGAAATAGCTAAAATATATCGAGATTTTTTCCCCAATGATAAGGTTATTGTAACAGATGCCCATAAATACTTGTTGGAACATTATAATGAGTTTGATTTTATTTGGAGCAGCCCTCCTTGTCCTACGCACTCTCGTATGAGGAATTTAAAAAATAATTGCGAGGAGGCTGAAAAGAAGTTTCCCGATATGAAACTATACGAGGAAATACTATTTTTAAAACATTTTTTTAAGGGTAAATGGGTTGTGGAAAATGTTATCAGTTATTATGACCCGCTTATTAAACCTTTTCCGAGTGAAAATCATTATTTTTGGAGTAATTTTACTATATTAAAACGACCAAACAGAAAAAGAGATATAAGACGGACAAAGTTTAATAAACATCTTTTTAATCAGTGGGGGTTTAATTTAATTGATTATGTAATCCCAAATAGGATTAAAACAAACTTATTAAATAACTTAGTCCACCCAAAACTCGGGGAAAGTGTTTTTAATTGTGCTTTTAAAGAAACACAGGCGGTTTTAAATGGTGATTGAAAAGAAAAAAAAAGGTAATCCAGAGATAAGGTTTAGGGGAAGTCCAGAACTGCACTCTATATTAGACAGACTACAAGACGAGTTAGGATTAAGTGAAAAGGTTACGGGAGCAAAGCTGTTGATTTCTTTAGGTAATGATAAGGTCAATGACGTGGTTGATTACATAGATAGTATAACACACCCCCTAACTAACCCTCAATTTGAAGACTTGTTTTCAACTATAAAAGTAAGAATACTACAACGAAGAAGTGCCAGAAAGCAAAGAAAAAAGGTCAAAGGTGTGTAACTAATATTCGTTAGGTGTGTATGATTTCACACTCTGGTCTTATTTTTACTCATTAACCCAACTTAATGTAGAAATAGCTATTTTTTTATATTAGTGGGTTTTATTATCCGTTCGAGCTTGCTTTCTTTAAGATTAACTAAGTCTTTGACCCATTGAGAACAATATCGGGGGTTAAAGGTTACTTCGTCCGCTACATAAACATAGTCGTTGTATTCTTTATCACTTTTTTGAGTGGCGAAAGTCTTTTTATAAGTCATTATTTCCTTTTTTTTGGTTTATAAGCATAATCTTTGCGTGCGTCGCAATAAGTCTTGCCTCTTTTCTTATAAATAACCCTCTTGCCCGTCTTGCGAGCGTAGTTGCGTGCCGCTGTCACTCCTTGTTTGGTATATTTAAAGTGTTTCTTTCCGACTGTTGGCATTTTAGTATCTCCTACCATAACTGTGATAGCTTGGCGGAGCGTCGCTGTCAAAATAGCTCCTAACTCTCTTTGCTTTCGGCTTTTGAGTTCGCCTTATTGGTTTTCGCCGTCCTTTTTTGCTTGAACGTCTTACATCGCTTGCTGCCTCTGCATAATAAGCGCTTGGCATTGTCATTGCGCCGCCCGTCCCGGACACTATACCGCTTTTCTCCATTTTCTTGCCCGCTTTTCGGACATATTTCTTAAATCCCTTAACGGATTTGTCGGTTTTCGGTGCGTATTTCGCTTTAACTCGTCTGACTGCTTGCGCTTTCCGAGCTTTAAAACCCGCCTCCATTACTTCGGCTTTTATCTCTGCTCGTCGAGCTTTCTTTTCTGCTCTTTTAGTTTGGAAAGCCATTACTTTTTTGGCTGTCCAACTACGACCATTTTTTTGGTGTTTCCACCCCGTTACTCGGCTTGGGTGCGCTTCTGTAAAAGTTTCTTTTTTATTATTGTTGTTGTTTGGCATTTATTCTCCTTGATTGTTTAGTATTATAAAAAAATAAAGTTGGAGAGGGGAAAAAGAGGCATCTGAAACCCCCCTCCATAGGTGTATCCTACACAAAAACCTAACTTCTCGTGTAGAAGAAACTAATCACTCCAATAACAACTGCTGCTGCAACAATTGTTGCCAAAGTTGGTAGCCAATCTGCTAATGTGCTTAAACTTTGTAGTCCCTCAGTTGTGGCGTTCGCTGCATAGCTGTCTGCTACGTTGCCGTCTTGGATGCTGTCAAGAATTGTGCTTCCTACTGAAAGGGTTACTGCTAATACAACGAAAGTTATTGCAATTCCGCTTAAATCTCCTAATCTCATATTTTCACCCCCATAGTAGTTGTGAATACTTAAATGCTTGAGGCGTTTAAAAGTATTGTGTTAACAAAACTAAGTATAATCATAAATTAAAGCGTAATAAGAAACGAGCCACCAATAAGTGAAGTCGTATATATATTCATTAAATAAAGTTGTGCAATCATAAGTTTGATAACAATACCACTCAAATTTTAGTCTTGCCGGAACGACTTTATGCTCTTTAACCGTCTCCCAATCGTCGGGGTCGGCGTAATACTCCACCCAATAATCAACGTATACGTCCATTTCAAACTCGTAAACGTAATTGTTGCTATTGCTTGTTATGTTGTTTAGCTCAGCGTTAAAACCACTTAGAACGCTATTGTTTAGTTGGATAAAATCTTCTATTGGCATTGTTTGGTCGTCGTGGTAATTGTCGGCGTAAACAAAAGGAATAAATAACAACATTATAAATAAATAAATTGTTTTCATTGGAACGCCCTCGCTGTCTCCCACCACTCGCCGTCAATTTGTATTAAAGTAAGCATATCTCCCTCGGAAGCGCAAACGAAGTCAGCGTTTCCGGCTAAATTCATACCAGCGCCGTGGTCGGCGATTACTTCAATTGTTTGAGAGGGTAATTGCCGCCCGCAAAATATAAAAAGGAGTTGTCCCTCGGTGCTTAAATCAAATCCTGTTATACTTGAGGAGGTTCTATAAGTTTTTATCATATTAGTCTCTGAAACGCTCGGCGTTGTATCGCCTGGGCTTTGAACTATTTCTTCTCCATAACTCAGCTTTGCGTCGCCTATGGTTACTGTATTGGTGCTTAAAGTGAATTCGGGGTCGCTTGTTAATCCGGTGCCGTAATTAATCTCGAATAAGTCGCCGGTGTCGTCAACTCCGAGCGTGGTGCGAATAGTTGGATTACCAAATTGGATTTGTGGGTCGCCGTCCGGCTCTGTATTCTCAATATAAAGGATTGTTTCTGAAGTTCCCGTTTGGAGTTTTAATTCTCCGAAAATTGTTATCAAGTCGCTCGTTTCATTGACTATGCTATCCATTATGCTGGTGCTCGTATTCCATTTAACTAAATACCCGGGTGTTCCTCCACCGCTTAAAGCCGCAATGACTGCTCCGGCTGCAAAGATAAACAACATAAACACGAGTGCAACTGTGCTGTATCTGTGTTTGCTCTTGTCCTCGTCCATTAGTTCCACCGGTCTTTGAGCCATACGCCCGCCATAGCGACGACTGTTAAGATTATCGTTATATAAACCACTCCGTCGTTAACCGAGTTAATTAACCTTAGTAAAACAGCCGTTATCATAGTCAGAAAGCTGCTCGCTCCCAAAGTGTATCGGCTATGGTGGGCTTTTAAACTTATGTAACTTATGACAAAGACGCAAAGAATTATAACTCCTCCGAACAATCCGTCTGTCACGCTATTAGAATACTCTAATAACTCGTAAGGTCGTGTAATATTTGGAGCCGTAAAATAAGCCATTTTTCTATAAATCCCTCCTCATTAACACGCCAAACAACGTGATTGTTATAGCTAAAATGATAGCCGTTATCAAGCCGGTGGTAAACCAACCCGAGTTAGCGTCAACGCCGGGAATTACTGCGCTTGCCGCTATCATTTGACCAGCTACTTGATAAGTTGAAGTTAAAGTTTTAATAGTGTTCCAACCGATATTGAAAAAGCTATCCACGAAACCAAGCGCTCCCGTGCCCGTCGAGCCACTACTCCCGCTGCCGTTCTCAATAGTGTTTTTAAACACAAGACTTGTGTCTTGCATTTCCGAAACCGTATCATTAAAAGCTGCGTAAGTTTGCTCAAAACCCGGGTCGACAGTCACTCCATAGTTCGTAAACAAGTCAGTTGTGAAAGCTATCACTCCCGTAAACAATAAGCCAATCATTACAAGACCCGTCACAAGTGATAATAGTTTTCCCATTTTTTTATCGTCTCATTTTAGAGATTAATATTCCTCCAACTAATAAGATCGCTGCCAAAGCGGCAATTCCTATATTTAAAAATCCGAAAGTCCACGACACAACCAACCCCACGCCGGCAAGTCCGACCGTGGCGGCTGGGCTAATCGACAAGCCAGCCATACCAAGCATAACAACCAACAAGAGAGTATAGAGGACTGTGTCGTCGCCTACTTTATCAAATAAACTCTCTGTTAATTGCAACCAATTACCGTCCACTATTGTGCAGCAAGTCCCGTTTTGTAGTTGCACCAAGTATTGTTGATTGTAGTTAGCGTCCAAGTCTGTGAGTGTGTAACTTAAAGTCCCACTTGTTGAGCTTGTGCAGTTATAATATTCTTGGGTTACGCTTGCACCCTCCCACTTGCTAACCCTATAACAATTTTGAGCAGCTACTCCCGTAGGAATTGCCCACGTTAAAGCGGATATATTTGTTGCGTTGTTAAAAGCGAAAGTGTATTCAGCGTCTCTCAACTCGACGAACTCACCCCACCAATATGAAGTTGACCCACTCGACAAACAACTGATAGAATAAGCTCCACTTAACACGACCTCGGAGACTTCGCACAATAAAGTGGCGCTTGCTCCTAAGCCGTCCCATATTAAAAATTTATAAGTGGCTGTTCCGTGTTCTAAATCGAGAACTGCCTCGCCGCTCGAAATCTGTTTCATAGCGACTTGGTAATAATCGCCCGTTGCTTCGTTGTATCGCTCAACGACTAATAATCCACTTGCTAAGTTTGCACCGTCAACTATAATCGTGAAAGTCGTGCTCGTCCCGATTGTATCCAACAAAAAGAGCGACGTATCAGATACAACACCAACGGGGAACTCGTCCCCCGTAAAATAATAATAGTTTCTTGAATAATCATAAGTGACCGTGTCATTTGCACTATATAAAATCTCTCCGCTTGATAAAGTAAATGTCACGGGTGGACTAACGCACAAAGGATAATTGCTGTCACTATTATTTAATAAACCGGGTTGGTAAACTCCTCCGTCGGGAAAGACGAAGTTCGGCGTAATTTTACCGACGACTGCTCCCTCGGTTTGCTCGTCTCTGATTGTATAATTAAGGGTTGCACCGCTGACACACAAATCAATACCCATAGCGTTAAAACTTCTGTTTGCTGTGTGATTGCTGCACTCCGAGTTGTTGTCGCACGCTTGACAATTCCATAAGTATTGCGCTCCGTGTGAGGGGATTGAAAAATTAAAGGTTGTGCTCTCGTTATCTTGTTGAGGATTACTTGAGATACGAGGAAAATATTTTATATAATCTAATTTAAAATTGCCGAAACCGTCGCCACTCGGACTTGCTGTTATGCTTTTGATGTGCATTGTTTGGCTCATCGCAACAGTTTGTGTTCCTTGTGAAACACCGTTGGTAAACACTTCAACGTGGGTGTCGTCAACTCTAACTATTTTATAAACGTTTCCCGTAGAAAACCATACTTTCCCTTCGCTACTCTCACAAGCGTCACAGCTTGTTGCTACGGTAGACCTACATAAAACGCAAGTAGTTCCAAAATAGACGCCACAAACGCCCGTCGCACCGCCACTCCTTTGGCATTTGGCATAGTTAACAGAAATCTCAACATAGTCAGCGTATTGCCCGTCAAAAGTCGTGTAAAAATCACAAGTGTTTCCAGCTCCGCCCGCCACGTAGTTATTGAACTCCATAGTCGTCCCCGTAACCAAGTCGAGATACATATTACATTGATGACCACCTCCCGACGTCGCTATATAAGACCACGGCGGAGCGTAATAATCACTATCGGGAAAGCCCAAAAAAGGGTCCCATTGTTTTCCCGTGGAGTGATTGCCATAAAGATAAAACCCATAATCTATCGGGTTGCCCTCTGCGTCTGTTGAGCCGCTACAAGTTAAAGGGTAACTATCCAAAAAAGTGGGGTAACCGTCAGCGGGCGTTAAAGTCGTTGGAGTAGTCGGAGCAGCTGCAAAGACTGCCGGGACTATTAACAAACACAACATCAAAAATAGTAATTGCTTAAACATTAGTCCTCCTCCCATTTACTCTTGGCAAACATAGCCACGCTTAACAAAGCACCAACCACCAACAACAAAGTCGGGAAGTGCTGCATAACAAAAGGGATAATGTTAAAGTTGCTATCGTCGAAATAAGTTCCTTGCTCGCTCTCCAAGTCGCTGTAAACATTAGCCATAACCGCTCCGATAATAACCAATATCACAAGCATAACTATATTGACCACGAAAAAGATTGGGTGCGTTCGGATAGCAAACGCCGAGACCACCGCCAAGACTGTGAACAGAATTAATAAAAATGCGTACACAAAGTCCAAGGTTGTAAAAGTCGCCTCTGTTTGGCTTTCAACGTGCTGCGCATAAGTATTATTAAACGCCTCCATTTGATTAACATTATCCGTGAATTGACCATAAACATTATACATCATTACGGTAACAAACGCAAATAAGAAAAGTGAAACTAATATCATAGTCATATCCAACATTGACCCGCTCTTATTCATATTCGAAACCTAAACCCTCGAAGTTCTTTTTTAACTTTCTTCTTTTTTCTTTGTAACATACGGTCGAGCTCCCTCGTTATTTTGACGTTGCTAACGTCGTGTTCTTTTTTTAACTTGGTGATTGTCTTTGCAAATCCCAAATCAACTCTTATTAATTTACTATTCCTCCCCATCTTCCCGCCTTTTCTGCATACTCTTGAGCGCTTCATACAAGAAATAAATCATAAAGTAAGTAGTCGCCATTAAAGTAACCGTGATAAATCCTTTATATACCCCATTGGTTATAGTATCGAGCTGTCCGGCTATGGTCACTCCGATGGTGGCTTCGCTTGCTGCAACAATCTGTGGGAGTGTCGAAGCTAATCCAACGTAAACAAATAAAGATGATAAAACTAATAATAATTTAAGGGCGTAATGTCGTTCGTCAACTATGCTTGATAAGAAACCTAATCCGAAACTCATACCGGTAAGCCCAATCACAAGCGCTATATCCCAAGTCATATTTTAAACCTCGAAAACAAACCGGGTTTGCTTTGTTGTTGTGTGAAACTCTGCTCTTGGACTTGGTGACTTTCTAATAGCTTTTTTAAAGTCTGTGCTTGTCTCGCTTTGTGAGCGGTCACCGTTGCGGTGTGCACCATTAAAGTTTTGATATAGTCTCGGTTGTGTTTAGTGGCTCCGACGAATTGCGGCTCTAACAATTCGAGCGAGACGGTTTCTTCAAACTCGAATAATAACTCTGCGAGTATCTCGTCACTTAAATATGACAAGCTAAATATCTTGCTTGTGTAAGGTGCGACCCGACTTATAATCCAATTCATAGCGACTGCGTCGACGATTGGGTCGCCTATCTTCTTAATTGTGTTAGTGGTGGGGTCTATTATCTCGCCTCTTAGTGTGCGGCATAAGCTATCAATTATGAACTCGTTGTTTAGTATTACGTCGTGGACTGCCGGGTTAAACTGTGCCGGCAAGCCGTGTTGCATACGTGGAGCGTCCTCGTAATCGTATTCTTGTTCTTGTTGTATCATATTCTTACCCTCCTAACTTCAAAGCCGGTGAACTCTTTTGGAACTTTCTTCCTTGTAGGTTTTAGCGTTAAACCCACCAAAGACGGCTTATAAGCATACTTTCTTGTGGTAGTCATAAACTCACCCTTTGTTTTTCTCTGTCTAAATTTGGGTAGTCTTATGCCCTTTAATAGTATTTTTGTTTTCTTTCTTGGTGGCTTCTCTGTAATCACTTCCGTTGGTTTCTTGGGCGGACGCTGGGGTCTTGGTTTATATCTTTGAATTAACAACCCCTTTAATTGAGTTGCTTGTCTTGTTTCTTGTATGCTTTTAGAGATTACTCCAACCTTAATCTTTTGTTTAGATTTTATTCTTGTTTTAGTCAGTTGCTCGTATTCCTCTTTGGGTTTTATTTCCATTTTGTATCTTGGAGTGGTAATCTGTTTCGTTTTAGTTTTAGAGATTAATAAACTCCCCGCCTTTGACTTCGCAATGATACCCGTCTCTTGGATTGCTTTTATTCGAGGGGTTGTTTTCATTATATCCTTTGGTAAGAAACTATATCCGGCTTGATAAGATTTCGTCCTCGGTCTTTCTACTATTAACCTTTGAGCTTTTTTGCTTCTTAATAAAGCAGCTAAGGGCTTTTCTTTCTTGGGCTTGGTATACTTATACCAATCAACCGTTTTATATTCCGGTTTCAGATAAGTTTTTTCTCTGTATACTTTCTTGGGTCTATATTCTCGTAAAGGTAACTGCTTAGACTTTCTAAAAGCTGGGTCGATAAAACTTGCCAGCTTCTCTCCACCAAGCCGACCCTTTTGAGCATATACTTGTATTGGCTCAGTAGGCGCTCGAGGCGACTCTTTCATTTCTATATCAAATTGGAACTTGCCCGGCTTACGAGGTTTTAAAAACTCAGACTTTGGAAGCAAAGTCGTTTGTCCCTCTCGAATTGTGAACGTTGGTTTCTTTCCAGCTATGGAGACTGTTATCGGGGACGGCTCTTGCCATTTAAACATACCCGGTTTGTATTCGCTTTTGATAATGCTTCGAGCAGCCGTCGAGGTATAAGGTAAACCCGTTCGTGGGTCTATCACGACTTTTGTTGGGTCTCGAAAGATTTTACTCTCTACATAAGCTCCCCCTCTGCTGATAGGTTTCTTAATAGCTGGTATGTTTAACGCTGTCGTGAAAATAGATATACCACCAAGTAACTGACCCGTAGTTCCGAAAGGGTCTCGAGCCGTTGCGGAGTAAAGACCATACCACTCGGCACCCGCCTTTTTAGGTCCACGCAGTCCGATTAAAGCAGCCATTGACCACACCGTCCCCTTTGGGTCGTAAAAGGGCGTTAAAACTCCCGTGGCGAATTGACCGCCAAACTCAATCGTCTTATAAGCTGCTTTCTCGAAGCCCTCGGTTTCTTGTGCTCGACCTCGAGCCAACCCAATACCGAATTGAAAATCCCCCCAATAATCTTTGAGCTTTGTATCTGTGGGCGAGGGTATTAAACTTGTTAACACTTCCGGAGTTATTTTATAGGGGTCGTCTGATTTATAAGGGTCTCCATAAAAACCCATAGTTTCGTGAATTGTAGTTTTTCCCGTTGAGATAATATCCGGAGCAAAATATAATTTATCTACTTCTTCAATAGGAACGGGCTTGCCACCAATATCCGGCGAGTAACTAACGGGTCTCCCTCCCTCGTCAATGTAAACCATATCCTTTTGAAAATCCGGGTAACCATATATCTCCGGCGGAACGTATTTAGTCTTGTCACTTGTGTCAGTAATGCCCGGCGCTAACACCCCTTTAGCTATGCCCGTCTCCGGGTCGATGTCAGCCGCCGCCTCCTCGAACGGAGAGAGCGGTCTCGTCTGTCCCGCCTTAATATCATAAACGTATTGGGTGCCTCCATACTCGCCCGCCAACCCTTTAGCCAAGTCAGCAGACACAAGATACTGCTCTCGAGCTTTAGTAGCTGCTTTCTCGTATCGAGCTTTAACAGCTTTACCAGCAGCGGTAATAGCTTGTTGTTCTTGAACTAAGCCGGTATATTCAGACTTTAACACTTTACCCCGGGTGGTTATTGCTTTACCCTCTCCCGTGTATCGTTTAAATAAAGCTCCGAGTGCTCGGTCGTCTTTGGCTGGCTCTCGTCCCATACCAAAAGCGTAGCCCGTCCCCCGTGCTTCTCTTGGAGTTCGCTTAACATACTTGCCATAGGTCTCAGAGAATAACTCTCGTCGTTTGCCAAACGCTTGTTGTTGTCGTTGATACTCCGAAGCGGCTCGGGTATATGCTTGTTGTCGGCTTGCAAGCTCTCGAGCTTCTTGGGCTGCTCTCCGAGCTTCTTCTCTGTATGTGTCGCCGCTAGCAGTTGCCTCGCCTATTTGTTGGAGCGTGTCCATATCGTCCGTGTTATCGTCGTCTGCCATTTGATTGGGTTAAGGGGTTGGTTGTTTTAAAGTATTTGGTTTTGAATTAAGCCCTTGTTCCTTTATAAAGGATTTGTCCTTGACCCGTTCCTTTATAAAGGAATTACCCCATACTATCGAAAGACTTATAAAGAACACCTACTTACTTATGTTTACACTTGAGGAGGTGTCAAGAAAATGAATACAAAAGTGAAATTAGATAAACATTGGAAGCGAGACGAAAATCGCTTTTTGTGTCCTTTTTGTGGCAACGACTGTTTATGGTATGACACAAGCGCTATAATGATCGACGAGGCAAACTATTTTTGCA
>Ga0080013_1002037_pt1 | contig 24923 bp, 21 predicted proteins | sample ETNvirenome_6_85_FD_69236 | JGI IMG/M metagenome (GOLD analysis project Ga0080013, IMG submission 69236) | Marine viral communities from the Pacific Ocean - ETNP_6_85 (SPADES assembly) (version 2) | ecosystem: Environmental > Aquatic > Marine > Oceanic | place: Pacific Ocean | collected 2013-06-19
CTCCTGTCGCTAATTCAAGGCTCGTATCGGCTTTCAGAGTCGTGCCGGTAATAGCCGCTGCCGATGCCCCGCCGATAACCGCGCCATCTACCGTGCCGCCGTCAACATCCACGGTGGTTACGGTCCCTAAATCAGCGGATGTGCCGCTCAGATTTAAACCATCGAACCTAGCTTGTCCTAACGAGTATGTGATATTTCCAGTGCTGGAGCTTAATGCAGCGGTCGTGCCGAAGGCAAAATAATCACCGGATTCGTCCCACCCCATGAATACGTTATCACCGGTAGATCCGCGCTCCATCACAAGACCGAGGTCGTTGGCGTTGGACGTTGCCCCTTCGTTTAGCCCAATGAGCGGGTCTTTTATAACTGTATTTGTCGCGTCATTCGTTACAGTGGTGCCGTTGACAGTCAGGTTGCCGGTGACTGTGAGATCACCAGCTATGTCTGTGTTAGCTGTGGTCTGGATTGAATCAACCCAGAGCTTGAGCCATCGAACCCCAGTTGAACCTAAGCTGTCAGTGCTGTCAGTATCGGAAAGAAGGCTGTCACCAAAAGTGCTGGCACCACCAACGTAAAGTTTTTTGGCGACACCAAGGCCACCATCGGTGTGTATGGAACCGGTGGTGGTGCTGCTACTTTCAGTAGTGGAATCAACTGAAAGAACTCCTGACGCAGTGACTGTAGTGCCAGAGATCGCGCCTGCGGATAGCGTCCCGGTGATGCCTACACCAGAAGTGCTGTAATCAACGACCTTCGCGCCGCTTAACGACAACCCGATGTTATCCGCGCCTATCCTATAAAACCCGCTGTTGGGGTCGGACGAGAAGGAGTAGTAGGGGAGAAGAACCGTACCATCCCCACCCAGATGCTGCGCCGCTGTAGTCGAGGAAGTGGTTAAGGCGTCGCCCGCAGCGTTAAACATCAGAAAGCTGGAGGCTATGGGTTCCGGCATGGTGGTTGACGCGCCGCCGGTATAGGTATCAGGATACTTGAACGCCTGGGCTATATCGCCGTCGCGTTCCTGGCCTGACATTGCCTGACGATCCAGCGAAAGCTCAAAAGTGTCGGCAGCGAAAGGATCGTTCGTCACATAATCGGTAGTCTGCGTAGCCGTAGTGTTTCGACGAATGTGCCACTCGACGGTAGAAGCAGGGGCAGAGGCAGCAGTGACAGTGCCAGTTGACCCTTCTCCACCAGCCACTGTGTAATGAGTGGTGTATGTTTTTGTGGTTTCTACACCAGTTGCAATGACGCGCTCGACAACAGTGAGTTCGCCGGTTGAACCAGAGCCAAGAAACGGGAAAGTCACAGCAAAGTTCGTTGTACCGCCGTCTCCGGTGTAACTAACGGATGTCGTTGTTGATGAAACACTCATTGGATTCTACCTTGTTTTAATTTTTCCTCTTGTTCTAACCTTAGAATCTGCTTAATTCTGTCTTGGAGAGGCTGTCGAAGATCACTTGTAGCAAGTAGTTCGCGTAGCGCAGCATCTTTTGCTGTTCGATGTACCCCACGGATTCGGAGAACGAGCCTTTCGGTTACAAGTTTATTGCCCTTCTCGGACTGTTTTTTGTAACGCGCATACTTGGGACTCTCTATAAGTTTGCTAAGTTCCTTGAACGCAATCTCTCCGGTGCGCCGCTGATAAAAATAGCGTTCGTCATCTGTCAGCCGCAGCGGTTCCTCCATTTGCGGCAGTTTGAGCGTGTCGTCGGGAGGTGTTAGATGAACACGCATCCGTCGAAGTTCCAGATCAACCGGATTTTCTTTATACTTAGACAGAAAAATAGGTGATGCTATATCTGGCCCCCAAGCAAGATTGGAGCCACCGCCAGGTGTCGGAATACCCATCATAGCATCGCGCCCCCACAGATCGACCCTGGGAAGGAGTGTTTCGGACAGCCCCGGAATTTGTGCCTTGATTTCGTCAACATAGGACCGAGCCTCTCGCATCACCGGATCGTGGACGCGTTCCATCTGCGTGACAAACCTTGGAACCACCGACCTCATAAAGTTGTCAACCGCAGATTTGGAATATCGGGTGGGATCGCTCATCATTTCGATCATCGTGGCGAAGCCCTGCATGAATGATTTGTTCGTCATATTGTACGCAGTTCCAGCGATAACAGCGGCGATTAGTTCCTGCTTATCTTCCTCCTTATCCAAATGACCAGAAGCAATAATTTCGCCAACGTCGGCCCAAAGGCCAATCGTCGAAGAAAACGGTTCCATACCAGCATAGGAATAATATGTATCGCCAACCCTAAAAGCATAGCGTCCTACGCCCAAACGCCGTTCAGTTCTTCGCTCTGCTGGATTTACTGGGCCACCACCTGTGATTCTACTCCCACCCGTTATGGTTCCGGCCCAAGTCTCTATGGCTGTCAACATGCCAAAGGTAGTACCAATGGCTATTCTGCTATACGCTTCGTCGCGCTGGGCTCCACCGAGATCTATCATTCTTTTGGTATCGCCCCAAAAAAGACCAAGCGGGGTATGGTCAATGAAACTCCATTTGAACATGTTGTAAGGGGTGCGTAAGAAGGGAACGAACCAACGCAAGCCTGGAATTGTCTGGACTAATGTTTTGAGTGCTTTTCCAGGAACATCAAATTCCTTCTGGAGTGAGATATATCTGGCTTCTGCGATATTCCTCTCAATCGCGTACTGAGGAGGATCCACTATGAAATCAGCGATAAAATCCACCAGGTCATCACCCTTGAGATTCCGCGCACGTCCCGCAGAAAACGCTTGTTCATAATGCATACCCTCGGCGGCGACTGTCTTGAAGAAGGTGTCGCCTGCCTCCAATGTACGGAAAGCCACGCGTCCCAGAGTTAATATGCTCCCAAGCGTATCAATCGTCTTAATAAATATATTATTCTGCACATTAAATGCGTCACCAATCGCTTCGCCGGAGAAGGCTGCAACATGTCGCCGGCCATCACGTTGGGCAGAGTCGATTTTGGAGCCAGGGAGTACACTTTTACCCGTGACAAAAGCCTGACCCGCAGCTCGAAGTGCTGTCCGCACCGACATTACCTGTCCGAACACTCTGGCGTTCAGGTCGCCGAAGGTTGCGCCGCCCTGACCACCGAGGGCTCGCCTGGCAGTCCCAATAGTAGCAGCACCAGTGAGGCTGGCATCACTTACAAAAATCGTGATGGTATTGCCAAGAAGGTTTTTTATCTGAGAAGGCAAAGCGGTCAGGAGAGCATGCTGCCAAACTTCGTAAAGCGCGTCAGTGACAGCCCGGACCTTCGTCGCTCCTCTGATGAAACTGGTTTTTTTGTGCGGTGCGGCCAGACCGAGATACATGTCGGCCATTTTTCTTACCTCGTCGCCGCCACCAAATCCACTGAGCATATCGGTCAGTTCCCGTTGACTTCGCCGCGCAGCCTCTGGACCCAAGACATCCTGCCCCATACCAGGGCGCCCACTAGCCGGGTTCCTCATGGACGACAGTGCCCTGGCGAGTTCCGTCTGCGATCCTTTAAGGTTCCGCATTAAGTTCGCCACGAACTCAAACTGGTAGCGAAAGGCCATCGCATCTGTGTCGTTTCCAGTTCTGGCGATATCGGCCAAAGCATCGAGCTTGCGAAGTTCAGTCACCACCAGATCACGCGCAGCTTGTATGGTTTCTGCTGCGCCATGTCCTTCGAGCTGAATGATCTGGCCTTCTTTACGGCCCAGAATTGCAGCCGCTAATTTTCTATCGCCGCCGCCCCAACCAATTAGGTCGGCCAAATTCTTAACAGCAGCGTGGCTGATTTCACCACGCTTCGCTTCATCTATTGTGCCAGCATAGTTCTTGCTAATAAGCGCGATTCGTTCGTGAACTCCGGCATCATCCACTATCCGGTTTTCATTGAAATCCACCAGACCGCCTCGAAGAAGTTCCTCCCTCACGGCGGGATCCGCTGATACATCCCAAGCAGCCCTAGCTTCTTCATCAGTGGGACGAATATAGCGTTGGTATGGATCAGGTCTTGAATGAAGCGGCAAATCAGGATCGGGAACGCTATCCGATATTTCCTTGAGCGGGACAACGGTGTCAGGATGCTTCACCGGGTCTGGATCCGGTAACGTGGGCTCCGGTTCACCATAAGCTCGATCAAGAGTTTGCTCAATCTTCGGTTGCTTTCCTTCCTCAAGTCTGGTGGGAAAGCCTTCTTGGGGTCGCGCTTTTTTTCTGGCCTCGGACAATGTGCGGCCAAACAATCCTGCAATAAAGTCTGCGGCCCCCTTACTAGCAGCTTTACTCAATGGCCCCAAAGCAGTTTGAACACCATCTTCATCTAGTATCTGAGGTTCCGGCTGTTGATCTTCCGGAACAGAAAAATCGGTCTGTCCATCGAAGATCCCAGGATCCACCGGAAGTTCCGGTGAGATGGCAGCGGTAGGATCGATAGCCATTATTTACGCTCGCTTAATTCTGGAACAGCCCCGGTGGCGACAGCAGCAGCCCCGAACAGCGGAACTCCCTTCCTCACCGCGCTATCGCGCATCTCCTTAGTAACGGGGAGGGACCAGACATCAGTGCGCGGATCTACGCGCGGATCTACATTTGCACTTATTTGAGTCACCCCAACCTTCGCCCCAAACTTCTTACCAAACTTCTCGGCGTATTTCTTGAGCATCTTGTCGTAGAAACCCTTCATGCCCTCGCCGCCGATTTCTAAATCTGCACCTTTTAAAATATGCTGTGACGTATCACCTTTATCGGTTGGAATAGTTTTTCGTGTAGTTGCAAGCAACCTTTCAGCCGCTTCTTTTCCAATATAATCAGCTAATTTATCTTCTGATACAATTTTACTTATAACAGGCGAATATCCATCTTTTTCATAAGCAAGCAGTTTCTTGGTATCAGGGTCATAACTTATTTCGCTAATATGCTTACTCAGAGCATACCGCTCTGCTTGCATCTTCCCCGGCGTCCAGGCTACGACATCATAACCCTCTTTTGACGCCATCCGCATGACGCGACGGAACGCCATCTCATGCCATGTTTTCTTGAGCGGGGCGTTTGGGACTTGATTAAACAGATGAGCATAAATGCCTTTCTCAAACTGCCTAGCCACGTCAATCGCCTCGTCGAGGGTGGGTTTAACATCGACACGCTGGCCGTCAGGGTCTAAGACTGCCCAAGTGCCGTTATGCTTCTTGACTGTGTACTTCTCTCCTGGCCCGCCATGATACCCCTGCTTCCGCCCCTTCTGGTGCCAATCAGATTGGATTTCCTCAATGAAAAGTATCTTCTCGCCATTGGGGCCAACGCGGTCATCCAGCCGTATGTGGGCGAGGACGTTGGGTTCATCGAAGTGACCTCCGGTGAAAGGCGCTGGGTAGTCACCTGGGCTCATGTTAGCAAATACACCAGCATCAGCTTGCCGCTTCGCCTCGATAGCCCCCCTATCCGGCAACGTCAGCAACACTTCGCGATAGTTCTCACCACCGGGGATGGTGTAGTTCTCAAACAGCGTGTCGCCGTCGCGCAAGGTGGTGACAAGACCTTCATCCATCGCATCTGCATAGGCTTGAATTTTCGCTTCTTCTAACGAATAAATTTCAGTCCCATTAACGGTCCCGCCATTACGGCGCGTAATTTGATACCCAATATCATCATTGCCATAAATGGTATAATTGCCGTCAGCCGATTTAACAGTGACATAAGGGTTATCTAAATACTCAGCTTTAGCGACCCCGTCGATAGCATCGATAATGTCGGAACTTAGGTCGGCATCTAGGTCTTTTATTGTTCCCCCGTTCTCAAAATGGTCACGCAACGAATTGGCCCACTTACTTTCAACCTCTGAGTATTTTGCTGGTCGCGATCTTTGCAGTTTGAGCAATACATCTTCTATAAATGAATCGTCGCCAGTTTCAAGTTCATAGGCAATGTCCTCAGCGCGGTGACTATAAGCGTCATATGCGTCATCAATTTTTGGGTCTGTAAACTCGTACACCTCATCGCCAACGCCTGTAGTGCCCTCCATCCCTTTAGTTACTTCCTTAACCTCAACCCGATTGGCGTCAACAAAATCTCTGATTTCCTTCTTGGTCACATTGTCGCGGCCCTTGAGGAAGTCATCGAGTCCTATCCACGCCATTTCCTCTGGTTTCACACCCTCACCTTTAGCGATCATCGCTCGCATCTGCGAGGCGCCACCTTTCTCCATCGGGAGATTATCGACAGCGCGGCTTACGGCAGAGAAGAAACCCAACGGGTCAAGGTCGGTGGCGCTGGTTCGCTCGATAAGTCTAGCCCAGACATTGTTATAGAGCGATTCGCTCTCCAACATAGCTCGGTTATACTCTGCTTGCTGCTCTGGATTCATCCTCGCAATTGTCTTGAACGGCGCATAGTGCAGGCCATGAATGTAATCCTGTATGGCGCGCACCTCCGGTGTTTGAATTTGGACTTCGGCGGACACCCCATGCTTCGGAGAATAAATCTGAATATGTGCTGCCCGGTAGCCACCAGGCCGGGGATTCATATGGAAATCATCAACATGCAAGACGTGAAAGTTATCTTGGAAATAACGGATAGTTCTGTTTACGTCATCCAGCGTGTTTACCACCAACCGGCCAGCGAGACCGTCTGAAATCTGATCCACTTCTATACCCTTGGCCGCTAGTTTTTTCTCAATGGCATCGCTAGCTTTAAGCCGGACGGCACTGAACTCTACCCCGCCCTCTTTTCCACCGAGGGCAGCTACTACTTCTACCAGGTCATCTGTGAACGCGGGTTCGAGTTCTTCGAGACGCTGTACCAAAATTGACAGATCTGCGGTATCTTGGTATTTTCTTGTACCAGCTAGATTTTGGAGTGCTTTAGATATGGTTGAAGCTTCTATTCCCTCCTGGGATATATCGTCCGACATCCGGAACGTCTCCGGGCTTCTGGTAAAACTGGAGGGCCTGTCAGATGGTGGTTCCCAAGTTGTAGTCTGGGATCGCGGACGCAAAGTCTGGTCTGCGCCAGACGATCCATCCGTCATGTCCGTCGCTGACCTCATGGCTGCTAAACCAGCCACAGAGGGGGATTTAGTTGCTGCCGGAGTTCCGGCCCCAGAAAGCGGTGGAGGAGCCTTGGAGTAGCCTTTCTGAGCTAATCGCGCACCAATTTTATACCCCAGACCGCCATCAATATCAGGAAAATAAGGACCGAGCCTCCTGCCTAAATCTATTTTATTCCTCGCAAACTTCGCTATCTCAGCAGTTAAGCCGAAACCACTTCCGAACACACCACCCGCTACAGTCCCAAGGGCGGCTGTTCCCCCAACTTCGTTCCAATTAACTTCATCCTTGACACCCGCAGCCACTTGTACGTTCTGCCGAGCCTTTTCAAAGGCAGCAGTGTAAATACCGGATTCTATAGCTGCGACAACAGTCGGGGCTAGTGAGTCCCGCAACGCCTGTTTGAAAGAGAACAAGCTGGCCTGACGTGCCCCAACTTTGAAAAATGCGCCCACACCAAGCATCCATAACCCAGCGTAGGTCGTGGGATCAGAGAAAATAGCCTTGAAAGCGCGTTGAGTTCCTTCCCACGAAATATCCTTATTCTCATACAACGTCATCATCTTGTAGAAAGCGGCTCTTTCTTCTTCCGAGGCTTTATAAATGTTTCCAGCTTTTTGCATCATGTTCGGCAGGTGAAAGAGCGTCCAGCCCATCATCTCCAGGCCCCATTGCCCCACGTCTTTGTCCGACATAGTCCACTGTTTCTCCTCATCAATCTCCTTCCCTCCACCAACAGAGAGTTTCGAGCCTTCAAAAAGCTCCCCCCCATGTTGCCCCCCCCAACCGCCTGTTTTCCCCTTAAACATGGACATTACTATTCTAGTAGCGTCAAGCCACCCCTTGTCCTTTATTAACTCGATTTCTGAAAAGGAAGGATCACTCTCGCCGATTTCACTATTCATCTCGGCGGCGGCATTGGGATCGTAGCCTCGGCCTTTCAATACCTCACTGGCGTCTGGGTCGAGTTTTCTTGGACCCTGACTGGCTATTGTGCCAAGCACATCCCCCTCTGGAAAGCCCTCCTCAAAAACCAAATCGCTGTGAGCTTCGGGAACCACTGACTCTTGATATTGGCGGACCGGAACTTCGACTATCCGGAACGTTTCCGGGCTCTTGGGAAAACTGTCAGCCTTGGGAACTTCGGGAGCTTCGACGGGAACTTCGGGAACTTCGGGAGCTTCGGGAGCTTCGGGAACATCCTGACCAAGCACGACATCATCCGGAGAAGGCTCCGGAGTTCCCTCCAGTTCTCCAAGAGAAGGACTACTCTCCTCCAGTTCCAATGGAGCCGACTCCATCTCACCGACAGCATTTCCTGTCACCAAGGGTTGTTTTTTGGCGGCGGCAGCAGCAATAGGACTAGGTTCAACCATTTTATCGGCGATCGCGTAGCTTATCTAGTTGTTCAGCATCTGTGGGTTTCACATTCTCCTGTGGTGGAGGAGGCTTCCCCTTGGCCGATACGAAATCAAAGAGAGCCCTGAGAAGCCGCATCTGAATTACGAGCGTTCCTGCCCTGCCCTCAAATTTTTCCTGTGTTTTTTCAATCGTCTCTGTGACATCATCAAGAGTGTATTCTTCCAAGGGTTTACTTGGTCCGAGAAGTGGTCGTGGAAATTTGTTGAGATCAACAATCACAATATCAGAGAAGGTATTTACAGCGTTCTGAAAAGCAACCTCTGGATCAACTCCTTCTTGAAGCGAAGTCTCAAACTGCAACAGCACCGTAGCACTACGCGCTTCTTCTCCTCCAAAGATTGCGAACAGACCCTTTTCACCAAGAATCGAAATAAGTGCCGCCCGATAACTTTTCTTGTTTCTTTCCATCGGAGTCTTTGCCTCAGCTGCGACGGCCATGTTTACAAAATTGTGGTATGTGGCTAGAGTCAACTTCCCTGTTGGGTTGACCTCTGCGAGAGCCCTTCCAATAATTTCATCTAAGTCCTCTTTGCTCTCGGCCGCAGAGATTTCCTTTATCATTTTTACTACAAACGCACCATCATCGCTGGGGGGATCAATACCTGAGAGGGCAGCAACAATCTTATTATATCCCTCCTGACTTATTTGACCGCTCTCCAACGCTTCAATAGCAACCATCTGGGTTAGCGGTCCTTCCCCAGCAGCCACCGGATCCTCCCCATCAGGAGGATCACCTGTGAGATCAGCCATTGCTTTTATTTTATCAAGTATTATTCGTTTCAGCATTTCGCCTAGTTTCTGGCCCTGGTTTCGTTTTATGCGGGCAGCATTTCTTATGTCCATTTTATCGTCGATATTCAGCAGGGTCTCCAATTTCGTAGCAACCTTGTTTTGCAAAGCCAACTTCTCTGTTCCATCAAGCATACCCCAGTATTCAGCTATCTCACCGAACTCCCCAGCAGGAATGTCATCCTCCTCCATATTATCTAGCAATCCACTGAGCTTGTATTTGTCCTTTTCATCACCTCCGGCTCTCCGGATATAATTATCAATACCAGCTTTGGCGACGCTCTTTCTGAACTTGATTTTCTCTTTGGCCCCATCCTCGGGCATCAGCAAATTGTGTTGAACAGCACTGTCAATTGACATCTCTCCCGAAACAATTATATCAGCGCGCCCTGCCGCATCTGCCGTTCCCGCCATTTTTATATAATTGTTCAGCTCACTCCACAAACTACCGAGTTGATCTGAGCGCATCCGCTTGAGAAGTTTTGTGTGGATGGCTACTTGAGCCTTAGTGGAGAGTTCAGCCCAAATGGCCTCAAAGTTATCCCTAACAGTCAAATCCCACCCAAGACCCTGGAGTATATCGTCTTTGATGGCTTGGGATTCCACCTCCCAAGCTGCCAACGCCGCCCCAGGCTCGTAAAGAGAGCCCTTTTCCTCCGCCACAATGAGTCCACCCTCCATTATGGGCAATGATCTCTTTTGTGTTCTACTTACCGAAGTGGGATCTGGTTCTTCCGTCAGTGTTTTTACAAGAAGATCTGTTCTCAACATCGCAGACTGCCTTGCAGCAGCCAGTTCCCGTTGAGCCAGGGACTGTCCTAGCCTGGCGCCGATCTTTTGGACACTCTTACCGATCTCTGATAGCTGCTCGAACTTCCCAAAATCCTGAACTGGCTGAACCGAAATCTCACCTCCCGCCCTGTCAGGAATGGAGACTGCGCGTTCGTATAGTTGAATTTTTGGCATAAGCTATAACAATCCTCTGGTATGCTAGGTAGCCAATAAAGACGAACCAGTCTTTATCATGGTGCTGTACTGCGCCAGTTTACCCGACTCGATAGCATTTCTAGCAGACATCTCATAATTCTGGGCCTGGAGCGTGTAACCATAGCCGCGTGACCGTGCCGCCGCAGCTTTTTGCTCACCGGCATAAAGAACTTTTAGTCGGTCCTCAACTCCAGCCAGTTCAATATCCTCTGCGATTTTCAGCGGCGTGTCTTGGTTGATAACAACGCCCCCCTTCGCAAAGAGAGTCTGGGCCTCAGCAGCTACCCGCCTTTTCCTGTAGTCAACTGCGTCGGCCTCAACTTCGGCCCATTGCATCGCAGCTATAGCGTCGTTTTCCGCCACGGTGCGGTTATACTCAGCAATCTTGGCCTGCTGCTGCATCTGTGCAGCCTGGAACTGAGCCTGCGCCTTTTGCGCCTGCATTTGCATCATGCCGCCAATAGCAGTCATCGCCATCTGTCCAATGGCTATGGCCGTGGGATTGCACATCAACTATCCTCCGCTTGTGACCAGCCGCTTGATAACGGCAATAATGTGCATCGGCAAGGGCTGGTCTTGCTGGATTACCATTTGACCAGCCGTGCCCCACCCAGCCCTAAACTTGATTTTCTTGTCGCCAGTGAATAGCGGCGGCGAACTATCGGTTGGGTCCGAGCCTGTTCGGAAATTGATTTCATCCAGTTCCGTTGCGCTGGGGCCAACTTTGAGACCGAGAGTATCGACCACCCTGATAATTGCCTCAAAGACACGCTTAGTCAAACCCTGGGCAGTTCCAGTTCCAACATTTGCACCCGCCTCTGGCCGCAAAGTCTTGACGATAGACGTGTATCCGAGGCCAGTATGAGCAATGCCGGTCTCTGGCGAGAAACCGGAGACAGCACCAGAAGAAACCGTTTTCTCCATGTAAACACTTCCGTCACCCAGAGTATCGACGCTCTCGCCTTCCAGGTGATCAAGACCAGACAGGGTTGCTTCTGCCTTGCGCGCCACCCCGCCCGAAACGTAGGTCGTGAACCCAGAGGTGTCTGTATTCAAATAAACGAGCCCACCACTGGTATAAACTGAAAACGCTGAACTATCGACGCCGATAGTGAAAGTATCAGCGTCAACCACGGTGATTGTGTAGCCGTTCCCGTTGAGATCCGTCATCCCGCCGACTGACAGGAACCCGACCTCGTTCCCTGTTGAGAACCCATGACCAACAGCCGTAACGGATCCTGGGTTAGCTCTGGTCACTCCAGAAACCGGCTTACCAAGTCCAGCCATAATCTCGAAGGTGTTCGTCGCAACCTCGATGGCGCGGTAACGGTTCCCGTTCAGTTCCGTCATGCCGACAACACCTGAGATATCGATCAGATCGCCATCGGAAAACCCGTGAGCAGTAGCCGTGATGATGCCTGGGTTGCCCTCGCTCGCTCCTGAGATTGTAACGGGAAGATTCAGCGTCAGGCCGGAGTCAACAAAAAAGGCATCGGATTTCGTCTCGCCCTCATCAGGATCAAACTGGTTTTCCATAAATTCAACATAACGGCGCGTCACCGAATTTATCGTTCGTTTTACGATCATCCAGAGTTCGTCCTCACCTGTGCCGGGAACAACACCCAGCGACTCGACGACACCATGCGTTGTCGCCGCCCCAAACGACCCGGCGATAAAATGCCGGTGCCAGGCTACGACCTGCTGATCGCGGAGATAGGTCATGCCGACCAAGGCACCGTCATTCCTGATTCCCCAGACGATAGTCGAGAGCTCCTGTTGATAAGCAAGATCACTGATCCCGCCTTTCGCTACCTGATCTGAGAGAATAGTCAGGTCTGGAGAAAGAAAACTGTCAGACTCGAACTGGAAAACAAACTCACGGACTTTCCGTGCCTGCCGCTGGATAAAGAGAACGACGTTATCAATCCGGATAGGACGATGGTTTGCCGATCCTCTCGTTCCTTCCCTGACCACCCTGACGTTTGTCGGTGTCAGCGCCGCTTGAGTGGTGGACCCTGAGACAATAAACTCACCACCAACAGTGCCAACCGCCATCACCTTACCAGGTGACAGCCACCTGATTACGTTCACCTGATCAGTCGCCAAAGTATAAATCAACGGCTCGTCGTCAAGAGTTCCAGGGGTATGATTTTCAATGTCGCCGGATTTGGATCCCCAAAGAGTTTGCGGCTGGTCAACGGATCCTGCCCAGAAAAGACGCTGTTCATAGAAAGCGACTGTCCCTGGATACCCTGTAGTCGCCGACCAAGCACCCAAACGCCATTTCGTCTCAGCCGCTGTCCCACCAAAACTGCTAACGATATCGACAGTAACCGCAGTAGTCGTTGACCTGGAAGCAATGGTTCCGTAGCCCCAGTGGATACCTCCGTCGCGGAGATATTTCCATGTCACCGTGTTATCGACAATTTCCTCACCTTCACCTGATGGCCCGCCAGAGCTGTCAGAAGTCCCAGCCTTGATCGCCCTATATACGTTCCCAGAGTTTCTGACTATGTCGTCGATGGAATACGATGTTGACGCCACCCACTCTGCGGCCTGGCTACCGATGGACAGCAGCCGCCCCACATCGGTAGCCTGGAAACCAGCGTCGTCATTGATTCCTGTCGCCGAGGAAGCAGTGATAGCAACGCCAGCGCCTGTCGTCGCCGCCGAAGTCAGTGTGGTAGTCTCGATATTCTCAGTCTGGTAGGGGCCATCTAAAAAAACGATATCTGCTATAGTCCAGGTCGTGTGCGCGGTGCGGCTGATCTTCTTGGGGGCGTAGTCTGGGTGCGCCACATAAAGAATATCCGCGCTCTGGGCGAACTGTAATTCAAACAGGTCAGCCGTCAGAAACGTAGTCGTTACCGTGTAAACGCGCGCCGCCGTTCCGGCGCTGGCATAGGCAGTAAATCCCGTGCTGTTGATATTATTACCATCCACATCGGTCAGCTCGAAGGTGTTCGTCGTTTTATTGGCGACGAGATAATACTTCTTATTCAGCTCCGTCATGCCGACGACGCTCGAAATGTAAACCTCGTCGCCATTGGCAAACCCGTGGCCGGTAGCTGTAACTACAGCCGGGTTGGCCTGGGTCGCACCCGAAATAACCTGATTAGACTCAAGGATGGCGCCTTGGTCTTTATAAAAACGTATATAAAGATTTCCAAACTCGATTAAATAAGCCTGGGTAGTGGAAAACTCAAAAGAAACCAGCCGCGTCTTGGCGGTACTGTCTTTAACTTCTTTAACGAATCTGGTGCCCGAACGACGGGTCACTCCACCATGCGGCTGGACTATAACGTTCTGGAGGGTGTCCGCCCCGTTGTTGTACTTCGTAATATCGACACGGCCATGCAGCTTCTTGGATAGCTCTCCAGCAGTGAAGTTCGTCTTGATCTCTGAGACGCGCGCCATTTTCAGACCCTCGCGTCAAGCCACGTTCGCTCGTCGGCCCGCAGACCTTCCTGGCTATCGACTGATTTAGCTTCGTTCATAAATGCAGCAAAGCGTGTTTCAGCAACTCTGGCCGCATCCTCACTGGCCGTGATATCGAAAGCCAAGTCCGCTGCTATCCGCAGCGCGTAAGCTTCGACAAACTTCGCATCAAACAAATTGGGATCAGTAACACGGTGTACATAGACGATAGATAATGGCGCGGTGGCATCAGTAACGATCTGGCGTCCCTCGATCTCCCATGCTGACAGTGTATCAACCTCGATAATCCGCAAGCAGTCGGACGGCCAGTCAAAAGCGTTGGTGAACTCGAAAATTGGCGCTGTCGTATTGGCCGCGATTTTCACACGCTTGAGAGAAAAATTCCAAGTATGGTCTCGAAGCAGCGCATCGCGCGTCTGCTCGTAAAGCCGGTTGATCGCCCGGCCTTCCTTGGTGTCGTCATCAAGAGCGGTCAAAACGTCCGCGCCCAAATACGTCAGTGCGCGGTTGGCTATTTGGACAAAGGTGATTGCCATTTTGTATTCCTAAAAAAAAGACCATTTTCACGCATAAAAGAGCGGGTCATCGTTGATGCCGCCCGGACTCCCGAAGTCGTTTCCTCATCCAGTTCAAAACCGTGCTTGCAAAACACATCAACCCAATAATCCTGATCCTGGCAGTTGACGTGATGGTAGCCTGGGGTTCGCGGCGGCGCGTAAGTAATCAGCGCATATTTACAGCAGCGGAAGCTCTCCATGTAATTGGAAATAAACTCCTCACCAACATGCTCAACGAACTCGACGCTCCACGCAAGGTCGGTGGGCTGAACCTGAATTGGGCCTTTCGTGTAATCGTGGACATGGCACGGCGCCTGGCGCTGAATCACGCTGTCACCATCGATACCGACTGCGTCCAGGCCCTTGGCGTGAGCCGCTTCCACCATCCCGCCAGTCCCGCAGCCGATGTCCACCATCGACCTAATTACTTTTTTTTCGACTATATAATCAAACGCCCCCTGGTCGATATGGCAGCGGCCCATACTGCCCCCCAAATGAGACGGGAGAGCAGCCAGGTTAGCGTGGTTCTTACCCACGAACGGCTTAATTACATAGCCATAAAACTGTTCCAGAACCACCAGATCAGCGTCGAGGAGGGGGCTGGCCGGTGTAACTATCACGTTTATCCCGCGACCCTGACAGTACCCAAGCCAATACGACATGCAGGCCATATATCTGGTTACGGTGTGCGACTGGCGGGGATGATACGGCGCCCCGCCTGAAATATAATCGCAGCCGAAGATTGTCAGCTCCTTAACGCCGATCAATGCAGCGTATGCAGCGACATAGCTTGCCGAGCCATCAAAATATGGCCGCGCCCCCGGCATTGCCAGCACCTCCTCAAGCGGGTAGGCAATGGCCTTCGGGTTTCGCGGAACGGAAGTAAAAAACGGTTCCTTGGCGTTCTCGAAAAAACTGGCGAAAGCTGGCGTCCGGTTCACGCAGGCCAGGTAGTCGTCCATAGCAAACGACAGATCCACCCTAACGACTGCGCCGGCTGCGTTAATCCCCCAAACCTCGTCGTGGTCGATGACCGCAGCATCCGAGGCCATGATGTCCATGTACTCAGACTTCGATGGACCCAGGCCCACCAGTATCACCTTCTCAGGCGTTTTCCCGGTTGGATGTTTCAAGTCTCCCTCCAAAAATACGAACAGGGGCAGCGTTTGAACACGCCACCCCTGTTCGTTCAAAAGCCTTATTCGGTGTAGTAGATAACCACCGACATCGTGCCGCCACCAACTACGTTGGCGTCGGCCAGAACGACTTTTATATCGACATCCGTCTTGGGGTCAGCAGTAACGCTGCCAACGTGATCCCATAGCGGTTGTCCGTAAGAGCTGATCGAAGCGCCCTGAGTTATCAGCGCACCAGAACCAGCCGAACTCACGTCATGCCCGTTTGAGAGGGCATCTGCGTCGTCGGTAAAATCCGACTTTCCGGTCATGTTATAGACACCAACGTCCATTGTGGGTGACCCCGTAGTAGTGAGATCGTCCCAGTAAAGCGTGGATGCTGGCAGGATTATTGCGTTGGACGGCAAGCGGGCCATCAAATAAGTCGAAGCCACAGTATCTGCGGCGCCGACTTCAACGGTATCAATCCAGCACTTGACCTTGCCCCCAGCCTGGCCGGGATCGGCCAACGACTTTGGAACATCATCCAGTCCGTCCATAACTAGAGAACCAACAAGTGTTACAACAGCCATTTTATCAGTCCTCCTTAGCTTGGGTCACACTCGATGTAACCAACAAGCGTTTCCTGCATGCGGGTGGCACCGATGGACATTGAAACAAAGACCTGTGTCGCGTAATTTTTGTCGTCACGCGTTGAAATCTGGACGTTAGGCTCAGAGCCAATCGCCAGTTTCATGCCAGAATTTTGCCAGAACAGAACCTTGTGGTCGCTGTTGCTGTCAGTTTCCAGCAATTCGGTCCTTACGAAATCGAAGCCCAGGAACGTGTTGACCTCACCGTTCACCAGCGCCTTCACGACTGCATAGTCGCTGCTAGTGATTTCGGTTTCGGCCAGTAAGTTCTGGAGTTGCTTCGCGTTAATCACACAGGTACGATCATCATCCTCGGCCTCGTTGGCGTCGAGGATCTGCTTGGCTGCGCGGAGCTTACCAACATTTAAGCCGGTGTCGGCGGCGGGAGAAATCCCGACCTGGACATCAACTGTGTTGTTGGAATCGTAGGTGGTAGAAGTTCCACCCGCGACCCCAGTGTAAGCGGTTCCGTCAGCGGCATCAACAATCGCAGTATCGATAGCGCGGCCCATCGCGTTAGACGCGGCCACGGCATACGGTCCTGATGGATCAATCAACATGCGGACACGATCTTCATCATCGATTAGATCGGCCCAATCGTAATCTACAAGGCTCACTCTACGCCTGGAATGGGGTGTATCCATCCTTGGCGTATCTTGGTGCCGAGTAGTGCGAACACGGGCAGAGGTCGTGCCGACCTGCTCAAAGAAGGCGTTCTTCCCCGTGACACTCTCAGTTGAGACTTTGTCACGAAGGCGCGAACCCTTCTGTTGAACGAGATGCTCGACATTCCCCTTATACTGCTCCACGAACGCGGTGGTAATCTGGATAGACATTTCTGCTATCCTCCACGTTGGTTGAAGAAAGGGTGAAGGGGTTGCCCGTCACCGGACCCCGCGCAGTCTCTCCTGCTGTCTCTGCTGGACTCTGTTGAGTTACCCAGCCGTCCCTGGAAACGCCGTCTGCGTCAGGCGCGTCAGGCGTTCATTCAATACTTTGTATTCTGCATGAGCTTTATCATAAAGCGCAGGATTAGCCCTGATCTCGGCAATCTGGTCCTTGGCGGCGTCCGGCGTCGTTCCGAACCTCCCGCTGCCCTCGGCATCCTTGAACTGACCGGATTGTTTTAAGGTCATCCCGATTTTAGCGAAGGCCCGTACTACGCTTGGATTGGAGCCAAGACCGGCATTGACGAGCGCAACCATTAGTTCTTCGCCGCCATATTCGTTTATTCCACGTTTCGCCGCCGCAATTCTGTCATCAAATGCTGTTCCGAACTCTTTCTTGAGTTCGGTCTCGCCCTTTTGCTGGGTGTTAGCGAAGTCACCGTTTATTGTTTCCGTTGTCGTAATCATGCGATCAACGAACTTATCGTGGATGTGCTGCGCCTGGGCTGGGGTCAGCCTAGCCTCATGGAACGCGGCGCGCATATCATCGGAGAGTGATGCGTCGTAAGCCTCAAACCCGTCAGGTGCAGCCATCGGGTAGTCGGCAGCATCATCTGGCGTTCCCAGCTTTGTCCAGCCATCCCACTTGAGGATATCGGCATCAGCAGCGGGAAGAACGACTTTGTCTGCGCCCACTGCTTTTTCCAGTTCAACATACGATTTTGCCATGTCAGCGTTGGATTTCCATCCCTTCGCCGTAATCGTGTCCCGAAAATCGTCGAGGCCCTGGTCCCAGGGCTCTGAGCTTTCGGGGTTGCCCGTTTCAATCACGGACCCTTCGTTCTCAGCCATTTTCCTGTTCTCCTTCTGGTGTGGTCCCGGTTGCTAGTTGTGCGAGTTTTTCTTCATCGATAGAGATAATAGAGATAATTCTCCGGACCATGTCACGGGAACCTTCGAGGTGCTGAACCTCATTGTCAGGTCTAAGGCCCGTCATGCTTAAAAGCCCGGATGCCTTCATCAGGTCGTTGAGAATAACCTGGCCCTGGGGCGTAAACAGAAAAACATCCCGATACGCCTGCATCAGTTCGGCTTGGACTTTCGCTTGGTCTTTTGCCATTCCCGGTTGCTCCTTTAAGTTTGCTGCATTGCTGCTGGGAGAGACTGCCTCGGCGTTGTCGCCAACTTGGCATAAGCATCACCAGCAGATTTACCCCCCTCGATAATCTCTGGAGAATCCTTGACCATCTGCGAAACCTTGACTGCTGCATCAGCCGCCTGCGGAGCGTTCTCAATCATAGACTGCATCTGCTGCTGCTGCTGTCGTTGCTGGCGGATCTGATCTATCGCTTCCTGGCGGCGCAGAATCTTCTGCGGTGCGCCATTGGTTTCAGCTAGAACACGGGTAATCTGGTCGAGATCGAAGTTATCCAGGATACTCTGATCGACGGCAACGAGAGGCTGAACCATCTCCAGGGTGCGGAGAATACTGATACCTTCTTCTGCTTTCATCGCGCGACTGAGAGGAGAAACATACTCGATCTCGTAGTCACCCTGGGCATCGAGAAGCAGTTGCGGTGGCGGGGGCAGCGCCCCTTGGTTGGCAAGAATGTTCAATTCCCGATTGATAAGCGGGCCGAGGGTCTCGGACTGCTGGCGTCCCATAGTAGGGGCCAGCAGAGATCCTTTCTCCTGGGCGCGCTGCAACACTTCTGTCGCGGTCATTTGCGGGCTTTCAATCAGGATCTGGAACAAGGTGATAAGGAAAGCATCTTGGATTACTTTCCGTCGCTGCTCCATCATCTCGAACCCGATATCGACCCGTGCCCCTGTATGGAGCGGTTGAACCGGAGCCTGCTGCCTGCCATCAAGGCGGGCGAACGTGGTGCCGCCCGCCGTGGTGTCCACCGGGAATACGACACCATCATCGGCGATCAGCAATGGAGGATCCACGATCTTCTGCCCAGCCCTGATGACAGTCTTTGACATCTCGTTAATCATCTTAATCTCAGGGAGAACCGACATGGCCGGCGAGCGCCCGTAGGTCTCGCGGGGTCCGGTGACGTAACGGCTCATAATGTAAGGAAGCTCGTCAAAACCCCCTTCGTTAATGAGATGCTTGGTCTTGACCTCGAAATACCCGGAGAAAAAGGGCGCGTTGGAACGATCCCCACGCTCCGGATCGCGGTCAGTTCGCGGCATTACAACGTGTAACAGCTTCACCCGGCGGTCAGGGCGGTCCTGTGCATCCTTCACCAGAGTATCGGTGAGATCCCCGTCGTCGAACATTCGCAGGGCTTGTCTGGCCGTTACCTCGAACTCGCGGAACACGGTGTCCACGATGCCATGTTCGTTAAGCGAGAGAAAAATATCAGCCAGGTGGATGTTGCGATATCTCATCCCCAGAACAGGATGCTCATCAACAAACATGGCCCCGGTGCCAAACGCCCCAAGGCTCATGTAGCCTTCGTGCATCTGGCTGGCGAAATTGGCCTTGGGCGAATAGCGCAGCCGGAACAGGATCTCGTTCACCTGGTCGAACCAGAGCCGGACCTCGTCGTTGTAATCGATAGCGGGATCGCTGGCTCTCAGCGTGTGCCACTTGGCTCCCCTGGGGGTCAGCAACCCCTCGACAGCACTGGCGAACCGTTCCAGAGCCAGGACAGCGGTAGCATCGTAGAGCTGCGCCGTCCGCTTGTCGCCGGTAGTGCGAGACCCGGTAAACTCGGCAGATCGCGGAAGCACCCTTTCGGCCACCTCCTCCCAGTGTGACTCCCAAACCGAGCGGTCCTTCTTGAGCCTGTCGAGGCGTTTGAAAATATCCATCGTGCTTTCGAGCATCTGCATCCTATGTCCTCATCAGCAAGGTCGATTTGCGGATAGCGTCGGCATCGGTAAAGCGCGGGCCTGGAGGAAAAGTATCGGTAGCAAGGCGAGTGCCACCTCCAGCCGCCGAAGATGCTTGTCGTTGTGCCTGGTCGAGGCGGGCTCCCAACGATGTGATTGGAAGTTTCGGCGCGCCCAACTGTTTCCGGGGTTGATTCGTGGGAATACACATCACCTTCTGCCGCCCACGCCCCTTGTCTTAACCACCGAGAAGTGACTTGTCCCCGAGATTTGCCGATGCCACCAGACCACGCGGCCCTGTCAGAACACTTGAACTGGCGGCAGCAGCGCGGCGGCGCCTTTCGGCGGTGCCGCCAGGAACAATCGTATTGCTGGCAGGATCAACAACCACGGGGGCAGGCTGCGGAGGGGGTGGTGCTGGTGCTGGTGGTGGAGATGGAGAGCTCATACACATGAAGTCATCCTCCTAATAAGGTTTTTTCACCGATATTCGGATCAGTGATGTCGCCAATGGTGCCTGACAGAATGGTGGATCCCCGGCCCGACGCAGCTAGGCGGCGTTTGCGCGCAGCCTCGGCGGCGGCGTTCACCTCCGGGTCATCACGCGTTGGCGGCGGCTCTGGCGGGGGTGGAGGTGCTGGCGTGGGTGGCATCGAGGGCATCTTCGGAGCGAATGGGCCGAAACACATAGAACGAACCTCCTGCACGTTCCAGCCTGGAACGCGTCCATGAATAGCAGTGAAACTTCTTGCGGGTCGCACCGTAATCCTCAACGGTAGCTTCCCTGGCGGCGCCTAGCAGTTCAAGCCAGCGGTGAGCGGTGTGATGAGTTTCAATCGTCCAGCAATCTGCCCTGACCGCTCCGGTCTTTATCAGTGCTGGCCCCAGCTCCCTCTTGATCATCTTCGTGACCGACAGAGCCACTTCCGGCCACCTGTCCGTCGCAAACATCCAGACGCTCCAGCAGAGAGGGCGCGCCTCATGCGCTCCAAAAGCCGCGACGGGAACGTCTGCGGAAAGCGCCACCGACGCCTTTCCTCCAACCGCAATCACACCAGCCGCCAGGTTCTCCGGTGTTCCTCCCCAGGTCAGCGGCAGCACTTCCTCCGCATCAGCCTCACGCAGATTCCGCGCGATATATACGACATCGGCGTAACAGGCCGGAACCAGTTCAACACTAGTGGAGCTCGTCATAGTCTTTTTTAACCACTGGCGCCCCCCCTGCGGTCCTGCCGGTGCGCGCCATCACGGAAAGGTCGTCGTGGGGGATCCCCTCCCTGATCGAAATCGCCATGTAACGAAAGCTGTCCGCCGCATGAGACGAGTGGTCGTGATGCGGCCTGTCCCTCCAGTCGCCCGTCCTGTCGTTGAACTGCCTGTGGTAGGACCGTAGCTTTTTCAAACCCTCACGACAGTTGCTTCTATCAAAATAGCACCTGGGGATTATAGCCCTCGCTGCTTCAATCCCATCCTGTAGGGTTAATTTTTTGCATACATTTGGACGAATCCCCAGGTCTCTCAGAATTTCATAACGCGACATTCCGGAACCAAGCTCACGCACCATCACATCATGGGGGAAGTGGTGCCTGCCATAAACGTAATCCCGGTTTTTCAGTTCCGCAATATAATGGTGAAGCCCTTCCCCGCTTGCCTCGTAATAGTCGATGACCCTGATCGATGGATCAGACCGCATCTGCTGGTAAAACCAGATGGCCGTGCTGTCAGCTATCCCCAGATCCCAGGCTGTGTGAACTTCGAGGTTCGGCTCCCACGGAACCGTTCCGATACGCCCCTCACCATCAGCCAGATCAAGTAGGGAGGAATAGTAAGCACCGATAAGAGCAGCAGACCAGTTGACCTCAAACTCCTGTAGATACTGGCTCTCCTCCATCGTCGCCCGTGCAGCATCAAGTTCCTCCTGTGCCAGAACGCCTGTCTCCGAGGCCGGAAACCTCATCGCATACCACTGCGGGTTCCCCTCCTCCTGTTCCTTTACGGCAGTCTCGTAAATCTCCTTAAACTGGTTCTCCCCCCTGGGCGTCCCGATCCAGAGGCACTTGCCATCACCATAATCGGTAAGCGCAGGACGGATGATTTCCGGAAACAGCCGTGCGTTCATGTCAGCGTATTCGTCGAGACAGGCGGCGTCAAGCCGGAGACCACGGAGACTGTCCGGGTTCTCAGCCCCCAACAGCCAAATACGCCGGCCATCCGGTAAATCACATCGTAGTTCAGCCTCGTTGAACTTGATCCCAGGAATTACACCAGCGTAATCCCGCAGCATCACCCAGGCGATACGCTTCGCAGCACCATAAGTGGGGGCAATATAAGCCCCCTGGGCGCGCGCCCTTGGACATTCAATGATCTCCCGCAGCAGCCAGTTGACCGCCATCACCGTCTTGCCGAACCGGCGATGGCAGACAGCTACGGAAAATCGCCTCGCCTCCTGGTGAAACTTGGCCTGCAAAGGGCGGGGCTGGTAGGGAATCGTAACCTGCCGTATTTCGTCACTCATGGCCTCCCCCAAAAAACATCAGCAACACAATCCGCTCGCCACTATTACTCGCTACACAATGCTCATTCTCCGGGGCGCCGTCCCAGGTGTTCAGATCCAAATACGGGAAAATCGGCTCGTCCGGAGCATCCCTAAAATAAAAACCACCCCCACTAAACGTGTCGGCAGGAACCAACAAAACACCCGCCGTATACCGAACCCAAGGCATATGCCCCTTGGTCCCCGTGTCGAAATGCCAGGGATGACCCTGCCTGCGCTGCTCAACTCGCGCGTAAGCCGGCGCATCAATACTCGCATCAGGAAAAATAGACCGGACCCTGGTAATTAAACCCCCAAGCCTCCGATCCGTGAAATCTAGGTAGCCAACATCCGTAGCTAACGATGCCGCCTGCTTGGCCGTCAGCACCTTGGGAAAATGACCACGCACCACCTTAACGAATAAATAGTTCTTTTCTTATCCATCGTAAACCAAACCCACGTTCACAGATGGCTACCGGCGGCTCCTCCGGCACAGCACAAAAAACTTCCGATACCAGCGTGGTAGCAACCATCGGCGCACAACCCGATAAAACCAAAACTATGACCACTAAAACTTTATCCAACTACCTTGCCACCTAAACGTCGTAGCCCAACCATTCGCTGCCTCTCCCGTCGCGCAGCCTCCAGCTCCACTACCACGCCCCCAGATGCTTCCTCCATAGCTTTCTCAGGAGTAGCCTTCTTGATAGTAGATTTCTTCTTCGCAACTTTCTTCGTAGCTTTCGCCATTTTCAAGTCTCCTTTTTCTGATGAGAATTTCCCCTCGGACACAGGCGGTGGTCCCTACGCTATGACAACGGCGCCAGCAAAAGGGGGGCACCCCCCCTATCGAGGTGGGGGGGGTAAAAAAGAAAAATTTTCCATAATGTCCGTTATAGGTCATTCAGTATGCAACGATTACAGGGACTTGGCTATTTCACAAACATTATGGTGTGGATTAAGCACTAGATGTTGTGCTCGGCCAGGGCTTCACTCTGTAATGAGACTGATAATCAATAGCTTCCGCCGTGCGCGACGGCATGACACCGACACCCTTACTACAACGCTCAACTTCCTACATTCCACAAGATATTGTGCTTTACCAGCTGGCTGGCGACACAACACATAGTGATGGGCGCGCAGTTGACGTTCTGGGTTTTAGGGGAGGAAGCACAGCCAGTAACGTCAACGCGCCGACTGGTGAACCAGCCAGATTAGTTCATCGTTTTTTCAGGTGTTACAGCGTCGAGGACGCTATCTGGGACGAGCTTATCCTTATCTTCCTTTTCCCAACCCACAACAACTGGCCCAACGTGGCTTACTTCCTGCTTATCCTTGTATCGCGTATCGATTTTTGACAGTCTTGCGTTCGCTTGGTGTCCCATATTATTTGCAGCCGTCACGATAGCTTGAAGCCGCTTAGGATCGTCTGGGGCGGCTGAACCGTTGATCACGGAACGCTGTGCATCGACTGCCTCGTCGGCCTGGATGAGTGTTCCACGGATCCTGGCGCGGTGCATACGCTCGTCGAGCTCCCTATCTTTAGCCAGCCATCGCATCACGGAGCGAATGGTTGGCATATGGTCAGAGGCGCAAATCGCCGTAATGGTTTCACCTTCGGACACCCGGTCAATGATTTCGTCGCAGATCGCCGCAGATTTAATGTTAGAGACGGGCAATATCGGTAACTCCCAAAAAAAGGCCAACCACGGTTTCGCAGTTAGCCAGGTAGGGAAGTAATTCCCCGCTGAGGCATGGAGCCCAGCTTGCGCTCATCCCTATCATCGATATGATGTGGCTGTCAACGTGGAAATCACAACCTGTAGAACTTCTTCAAGCCATCGAGGGCCAATCGAAGGGCGGTCATGCCGTCCTGTTCTGGCCTTCGGCTTTCTTTCACGCCGTCCCAGGTTCCGGCTGTGCAACTGTGTCCGGCGACGTGTTCGATGATACGGGCCAGGGGAAAGCCGACAAAACTGAGTGCGGCGTAAACGTGAGCCTTGGCGTTTTCCATTACTTCCGCAGCTTCGAGCCCTGGTGATACGCGTGGTAGATCGTCGAACCGCATCCTGGCGTAGTGGGCGCCCAGGTTTGCTTGCCTGAACTTGTGGGCGAAGTTATCCGCAGCCTCGAACTGTTTTTGATTGATTGAGCCACGGCGCAGATATGTAGAGATTGGGTCGATGGTTGTGTTACGGAGCTGTGTCACTCCGGCAACGATAGTTTCCTCCTCGACGTAGTCGCCGTGCTGAAATTTTTCGATTGGGCCGCGATCAAGGGGTGTGACTTTTTTTTGTTTTCTAGCCATTTTCTCGCCATTATTCTCTGATGGGTTGACATTTATGCGCTGTGATTTTGATTTCGTATCGGCCAAGTAGCTTAGTTTTGCCTCGCTGAAATTCTTCCACCGTAGCCTCGGCCAGGTCGCAGCTACTCAGGAAGAAGTGGATTTCGTTCGTGAGTGATTTACCGCACAGGCCGTTTTCGATTAGGCAGAAGTAGATGATAAGCAGGCTTTTCATTGATCAGCACTCCCATTACTGTTCATAAAATTTCTACTTTACCCGACCTTTCGCCCTAGGTCGTCGCGGTTCGCTTCCGGCTTTCCGTAAACCTTCTCCAAGTAATCTAATTGCACGGCTATCCGCTGCTGGACGGTATCTAAAATCTCGCTG
>Ga0080013_1002038_pt1 | contig 24920 bp, 9 predicted proteins | sample ETNvirenome_6_85_FD_69236 | JGI IMG/M metagenome (GOLD analysis project Ga0080013, IMG submission 69236) | Marine viral communities from the Pacific Ocean - ETNP_6_85 (SPADES assembly) (version 2) | ecosystem: Environmental > Aquatic > Marine > Oceanic | place: Pacific Ocean | collected 2013-06-19
TCTAATCGGAAGCTATATAAAAGATCACAAGCAGTATAATATCTCATCAAATCAGCAGCTCACCACTCCTAGTGTTCACGGTATAGTGTCTGATGGCCCAGTTTTAGATCAATGGGAAATAGATTCTAAAATGAGTTACTCTGGTTCTTATTTGGATAATTCTGTTGAGGGTGCCATGACATCCCCAACTACAGGCTGGCCTAGAGAGCCATTCAAGAAAAAAAGATCTCATTGGGCTGCAGCCTCTAGCATGGCATCAGGCTCTAGCTTTCCAAAAAATGGACCTTGGGATGGATATTTAAAACCTTGGGTGGCCAGAGACTCTAGCGGAAATGCAGTTGAGTCGGCAGCATCGGATGATGTTTCTTATTCAGCGTGCAAAGAGCCAGCATCAACCAGATGGGTCGGCGCCACGGCGTTCGCAGGCTCAGCCGGCGATGTATTCGGTTTTCAGAGAAATGTGAGATTAGACTGCCCAGATGAGACTTATTACGACTCTTTAGTTCCTGATCCAAGTGTATGCTGGGTTGCTGATAATCAACCATATGGCTGGGGCGGTTCTATCATTTCTGAAACTCTAGAGGCCGACAACACTGTTACTCTCGGCATTGGGGCTTCAAACGGCGGAAACCAAGCTGGTACGATTAATTATTCTAACGAGTGGTGGCTGCCCTCTTTTCCCTTTGAGGCAAGATATAGGGGATTTTCAGAGCCGCCTGGAGATGATTTTAAAAGAAAAATAGAACAAAACAGTGTTTATATGGTCCGCCTCTGTCTCCCGAACTTTCCAGACGCCTCAGAGTCATGGCAAGGATTTGACGCCAAAGGTACCAATTTACCGTCAACATCTCAAAGCGCAAAGTGCGTCGGCGTGGTTGGAGTGTACGTTGATGGTTTAAAACCAGGAACCGCACGATCAGCCGGAGCAAACTGGGGCGCGTGGTACAGCACAATAGATAAAGATATGAATGGAACCATATTACCCGTGTTGTTTGGAATCGGCAACGGACTATCAGGTTCAGTAGCTCCATATAAAAGAGCGGCCGCTGTAGGAACGAGCACCACTTCTGACGGAGGTTATAAATATCTTTCTAATAAACCTAGCGGCTGCAAGTATGGTCTTTACTCCTGGAAGCCAAGAACAACATCAACAATTTTTAGATCTAATAAATTCGGCCAAATGAGGGATATGCTAGAGCAACGAAGATACTCGAGGTTTTACATCCAGAGCGACGGCGCAGTAGAAAGTAACGCTCCAGTTGTTTGTCAATTTAAAGAACCAATTTGGTTAGACCCAATTTCAGATATTGATAAAGCCCCATATGATACTCAGTGTTCTAATCTCAGTTTATTTGCTACATCTTCTGTTCCTTATTTTGATGGAGAGGTAAAAAATAGAGGTCCGTTGATTGCTGATGGTTCCGATACAATAGTTATCGAATAGGAGGCAAAAAAACCGTGGGTTACAATCGTGACGAATTAAAGAAGAAAGACTTTCTTACGCTTAAGAATGCTCAGACTTCTAAAATTGAAAAGATCGTAGCTCCGAATAAGCTTCAAGTTGGTCTGAACGACCCTGAATTCCTTTCAGAGACCACTTTATATGGGCCGGCCACAGCGCACGCAGGAATCACAGGGTCTATAACCAAGCTTCCAGATGGCAGTGATTTTCTACGCGCGACTAATAGCGGTAATGTATTACTGACTACAGGAAGCGATGGGTCTGTAACTATTACGGCAACAGGATTTACAAATAATCCGCTGACAATTAGTGATGGTTTAGAATTAAATTCAGGAACAACTTATGATGGATCTGCTGCAGTTACTTTAAGTGTTGACCTACATGATGTCCGGTACTATGGTTTATCTTTGGCAGATGATGGTGGTGGGCTAAGATTTGATTTTACGAGTTTAAACACAACCACTGTCACGACGGCCGATAGGTTAATATTTGGCGACGCGACCTATCCGGACGAACCATGGAATTACTTCCCTAGATATACTACTGTCGGGGATATACTTGCTCTTGGCACTGCAGCCAGCGTCGCATATCCAATAACTTTCGGTGATGGAATAGAGGATTCAAACGCTGCAGCAAGTGATTGGGATAATACTGCAAATGCAACTATAGCTGTAGATTTAGCTAATGGTAGTGGGTTAGGATTTGCAACCGGAGAACTATATGTAAAACCGACCACAGCAACAACAGCATCTGCTGGACTCGCTAGTAGCGATGTCATTATAATTCATGACGCTTCAGCCAATTCAACTAGACAGTTACAAGTGCAAGAAGTTGTTAACTTGATGCACGCCGATGGCCCGCTAATCAGTGCTCTTACTATTGGGAACGGGGTAGAATTAAATTCAGGCACTACATTTGACGGCCAAAATGCAAGAACTCTAACTGTAGAGGCTGATGGCTCTACAATATCAGTTGGTGCTTCTGGTATTAGTGTGGCTAGCGTACCAAACGCACTTACGACTGGAGATGGACTTGCTCTAAGTAGCGGAACAACTTACGATGGATCTGCTGCACTTACTTTAACGGTAGATTTAAAAAGCGGTACTGCTCTTAGTTTTTCTTCTGGCGAGCTGCAATGGGATCCCACGGGAGCATCGGCGGGAACCGCAACAATTAATGACACTTTAGTTGTAACGCTGGAAGGCACGCAAAAATCTGTTACTCTTGAGAGTGTAAGAGACCTTATATCAGTAAATACAGACGTGGATTGGATTGATTATGGATCTTCTATATCTACAACATCTTCGCTATCTATGCCGGGAGGCGACGGAGTCCCTAATCAAGCAGTTCAGTATGGAAGTGACATATTCTTCTTCGTCTCAGGGTCTAAAAATGCCAGACAAGGTCAAGATGGTGGCAGCGCGCAGGCAGTTTCTGCGTTTGGTGGTGATTTAGTAGTTAGTGGCGCACTATATGTAGATGAAAACACATTAGTGGTAGATGCAACTAATAATAGAATTGGAATCGGTGATTCTTCGCCTGACCACACTCTTGATGTAGCTGGAAATATCGGAATACCTGCTAGTGCGTATATTAATATTGGCGATACTGATGGCTTAACTGGATACGGCTTTAGAGAATCTAGTGGAAAGATGCAGTTTAAGAATTCAGGTGGTTTTTGGAGTCCATTCAAACAGGCCAGTGAAGATGCCGAGTATTTAGTTTTATCTGCTACTTCCTCTCTTGACAACGAGAGAGTTTTTGCTGTTTCTACTGGATTAAAATCTGCAGATGCAGGTGCTGGTTCTAGCTATACAGTATCCATTGACAATGCTTCAGTAGCTACATTAACAGGCTCTCAGTTTTCAGGCAACATTGGAGTAACAGGCTCGCTTGGTGTTACTGGCGGAATATCTGGTTCTATTACCACTTTAGCTGATGGGACATCCTATATAAAAGGTTCGACCGTTATTACAGTGGCTAGTGCTAGCGGAGACCAGATTACTCTTGGACTAGATAGAAAAACTAGCGGTGGATTAAAAGTTTCTTCTGGAGAGTTGGCCGTAGAGCCGGCTGATTTTGCTGGAACTGGATTAGAAGATGATGGTTCTGATAATCTAAGAATTGCAACAGCTGCAGCAGGAGATGGTCTGACAGGAGGAGGTGGCTCTGCTTTAGCAGTGGGTGCGGATACCGGTATTCTAGTGTCTTCTACAGCTGTAAGAGTAGATAATTCTGTAGTTGCAACATTAACAGGCTCTCAGTTCTCTGGAAATGTTGGAGTAACTGGATCTCTTGGAATAACTCAAAACGCTCTAATATCCGGCTATGTTTCAGCCACTTCTGGCATAACTGGTTCGCTTACTCAATTAGCTAGTGGAGATGCATACCTGAAATCAGGCAATAATATATCGGTATCTACTGGCTCGGACGGCTCAATAACAATATCCGCAGTTGCTGGTGGGGGCGGTGTCGCAGATGGTGCCGCTCAGTATTTAGTTTTAGAAGCAACAAGCTCGCTTACTGCAGAGAGAGTTCTTACTAAAGGAACTGGTATATCTACCACGGATGCCGGTGCAGGCGGTGCTTATACCATCGCTATAGACGATTCGGTAGTTTCTACTCTTACTGGCTCACAATTCTCTGGAAACATAGGAGTTACAGGATCGCTTGGAGTGGAGGCTGGAATAACAGGCTCAATAACTCAATTACCAGATGGAACAGCTTATTTAAGGGCTGGCAACTATGTAACTCTTAGTACTGGATCAGACGGATCAGTTACCATTAACTCACCAATTGATAATTCTGTAGTTGCTACTTTAACTGGTTCTGAGTTTGGATCAAACTCTAGTTTAGCTAGAGTTGGAATCACAGGTTCGCTGGGAGTCACTAGAGGAATTTCTGGCTCTCTTACAACTCTTACTGATGGAACACCTTATCTTATAGCTGGAAATAATATTAGAATAGACTCCGGCTCAGATTCTAGTGGAGTGCTTGGGTCTATTACAATACATGGTTCCGCCGGCGGTGGTTCCGGTGGTGGAGATTCAAAAGCTCAATATTTAGTGCTGGCAGCGACTGCTTCCCTAGAGAACGAAAGAGTGTTTGCTGCTGGAACTGGAATATCAACCACTGATGCCGGTGCAGGCGGTTCTTATAGCGTAGCAATAGATGATTCAGTAGTTGCAACAATTAGCGGATCAACCTTTACTGGCGATATAGTCATGAAGGAAAACCTAATTGTATCTGGAACTTTAACAGCTCTTGAATTTCATTCATTGGTTATTTCATCAAGTATAATTTATAAAAGTGGATCTACAAAATTTGGAAATTCTTCAGATGATGTACACACTTTCACTGGAGCGGCAGATTTTAATACAGGTCTCAGTGGATCCTTAACTCGCTTAGTAGACGGCACTCCTTTTATTAGGGCGGGATCTAATGTAACGATTGAATCTGGATCTGGCGAACATATTACAATATCAGCTTCTACCGGAACTTCCGGTGATACAGCAGCTCAATATTTAGTGTTATCAGCCACTTCATCATTAGACAATGAAAGAGTGTTTACGGCAGGAACGGGGATTTCATCGACAGATGCCGGTGCAGGTGGAAATTATACGCTAGCAGTTGATGACTCCGTTGTAGCTACAATATCAGGCTCAACTTTTACAGGCGCAGTTAAATTCGAATCTGGATTAAGTGGTTCTTTGACGCACTTAGCTGATGGTACACCATACATTTTAGGCGGCACAGGAATATCCATATCTTCTGGGTCTGGCGGACAGATTACTATTACTGGAAATGTTGGAGACATCACTGGCGTAACAGCCGGAACAGGACTATCCGGAGGAGGAACATCTGGTACAGTAACTCTTAATATAGATGATTCTACTGTCGCCACTCTTACAGGATCTCAATTTTCTGGTAACGTTGGGGTGACTGGGTCAATATCTGCGACCTCTGGTATTTCTGGATCTCTTACGCATCTTTCTGATGGTACTAGCTACTTGATTGCTGGAAACAACATACAGATTTCAACTGGTTCAAGCGGTGCCGTTACTATTACGGGCACCTCAACTGGAGATATAACATCTGTTGTTGCTGGAACTGGACTGACTGGAGGAGGAGCGTCAGGAGACGTTACTCTAAACATTGATAATTCAACTGTCGCTACTTTATCTGGTTCACAATTCTCAGGCAACGTAGGAATAACTGGCTCGCTCGGAGCCACAGCTGGTCTTTCTGGGTCTCTAACACATCTTACTGATGGAACATCCTATCTCATAGCTGGAAGTAATATAACAATTACGACAGGGTCTTCTGGAGCAGTAACAGTAGCTGCATCAGGCGGAGAAATTGCTATAGTTTCTGGCTCAGAGACAGTATCTAGTATTAGTACTTTAAATCTTACTAACCTCGGCATTATTAACGACCTTGGTGGCGGAACAGTTGCAGTTACAGGTTCAATTGGCGAAGCAGAGGATGGGACGTATTCTGATGGGTTATTCAGTACATTCACTTCAAAAACTCCGGTTGGAACCGCGGTAGATAGATTTAATGAAGTTTTAAAGGCGCTTTCACCAGCACCAGCTCCAGACTTAGATAATATAAACGCTGCTGAAACCGGAGTGTTTGTAAAACTCTCTTTCGGAGCTGCCAGCTCAGTGGGTGGATATACCAATGTCGGTTCTTCTGCTGGTTATGGATCAGCAGTAGATGTAAATGGATCATATCAGGTAGCAACTTCTAGCAATAATATTAGGATGGCCACATTCGCCGGCTCCACTGCGATGACTGGAACCCTAAACTCTGATATTTCTCCAAGCAATTACTCTAACGGAAATACCAACTATACAACTTCGTCTTTTGGTGACGCTGATCAAGGTGTACTCAGGCTGATGGTCAATGGATCTAATATTAAAGAAATAGATTTGACTGTTGCAGCTATTGGTTCTGGAGTTCCTGGTAGTGGCGCTGGAGATTATGTTAACTCTAATGGATCTGGATTTATATCACTTTCGCAAACTGGATCTGCTGCCTTCGAAGATGGAAGCACGCTTGTTTTCTTCCAACATCGAACAGGCCAATATACAGTATCTACAGACGACCAGAGAGAAGGGTGGAATTACGCAAGAGTCTTACATGTTTTATCTGGAAGCACAAAAGAAACCAACTATATGGAATGGGCTAATGATTCAGATTCAAACGCCTTAGCTGCCAGCAATGAAACAATAGATAGTTTTGATCTTGGAGATGGCCTCTATCTTTCTGGAATTCAATACTACATTAGCGGAACGGCCAGCTACAAGGTAGACGTAAGCAATGTCTATAGAAATGTTTATAGCGGCTCAACAAGCTTTAATACGTCTAATTGCTCAGTTTCCGATCAGGCAATACCGGCTCTTGATACCGGAGCAGGAGAGAACAGCCAGACAATACTTAAGGTTACTGGATCTGCAACTGTAACAGCTACTAAATTGCTAAATGCAGGAATTACAGTTTCAACCAATGTAACACACCCGCTTAAATCTAATCTTTCCTCCGGAGGTTCAGTAACTTCAAGCGGAATATTACTTTATACAGCATCAAATAATTCTACTGTGTTATTTGAATCGTTTAAGAGAGAAAACTATAGGATAACTTCAGCATCCTATGATAATCAAGCTTCTGTTTCGGCCGGCGCTGCTACATGGAATTCAACCACCCACTTATCAGCGTCTGCCGATCAAACTGACGGCCTTATATTCTATAATGAAAAACTTTATACTCCAACTAACTCACTTCTATCAGGAGATTTTAGAAATTCTGCAGATGGAGGTTCTATAACATATGCTCCAACCGCAAACCCAAATTATTCTGGCTTAAGCTCTGGAACTAAAACATTTTATAGATATTTCCAAAACACTTCTGGAGATATTCAAAGAGATATATCGGTAGATATAGATGGATCAGGTACAATTGTTCAGCAAGGTAGTGCAAATAATACCAGCAGGCTTTCAATGCTTGTTAAATTACCAGATACTGGAAACTATCAGACTGGTTGGTTAGATATGTCCCAAGGTTTCGAAACTGGAAGCTATGGGGATCAAGCTGGCTGTTTGGTTGGTTCATTAGATTCTAGCTTGGATGCTGTGAACATAGCGACTTTTGGAACACAATCAATTAGTTCTAATGAGTATGTAGTTATGAAAATTGAAGCGGACGCGTCTTGGACTGGCTATGTAGATGATATTACAGTATCTTTCGGAGCCGGGACTGGTACAGCTCCTTCAGAGGCTCCGGCATTAGATGATATAGATTGCGATGATTCTGGAACCGGTGTTAAACTTTCTTTTGGTAGCGCACAGTCGATATCTGGATATACTAACGTTGGAACCACAGCTGGATTATCTGCAGTAGATGTAAATGGAAATTATATACAAACAAACTCAGGAAACAATCTCAGAAGAGCCGTTTTTGATGGTTCTACAGTTATTGACGGAACGCTCAACGAAGATGTTTCTGCAAATGGTTCTAGCTATGTTGCTAATGCATTCAGCTCCGGAGCATTTGGATCTATTAAACTCGAAGTAAATGGATCCATAGTAAGAGTTGTTGATCTAGAATCATTTTACAATGGAACCAGCGTTAACTCTAATAGTTCTGGATTTACTAGCCTTCTGGCAGGAACGCCTGGCGAATATAGCGGAAACAGTGTTCCAGATTATACTTTAATTTATAGAACCGGAACATATCAGATAGGAACTTCGGATCAGAGAGACGGCTGGAACTATGCTAGAGTGCTGCACTCTGTAGGTGGTAGTGATACAACTACAAATTACGTAGAATGGGTTAATGATCCAGATTCAAATGCTTTGACAACTGGAAATGAAGTGTTTGACAACTTTGGTTCTGATGCCACGCTGTTCCATCAAAGTGGAGTGAAATACTTCATATCTTGCACTTCTAGTTTTGCATACTCAGCATCTAATGTTTATCGAAATGTATATTCAAGAAGCTCTACTGCTGTCACTTCACCAACTCGCACTAATATAAGTGTAGGCCAAATAGCAATAAACGGACCCGGTGTAACTAATAGCACTAACTCAAACTATTACAGCTCATTAGCTGCTTTAGATACTGGTGTTGCAGATTGTGAACAAAAAGATATTAATATTACTGGATCTATCACATTCTCGCAAAGTACTTCTTTGGTGGGGCCCTATGGAACTGGATTTCACACAGCATCAATATCTGGAAGAGCTAAGCATCCAATGAAGAGCGACGTGACTACATCCACATTTAATAAAGCCAACTTCTTAGTATTCAGTGCAAGCCAGAATTCTAATCTCTATACTGAAGAATTCTTTGACGATGAAAACTATAGACTTCAATCCGGATCTTATACCACGCAAGGCTCAGTTGCAGGGTCTGGGTGGAATCCAGCTGTATCCATGAATGATGCTAGCAAAGCTGGATATTATGATGGCCTACTAATTTATAATGGTTACTTAGTCAGTCCAAAAACTGGCGCTATGGGTGATGGCGACTTTAGAAGCGTAAGAGACGGCGGCTCATTGCAATCTCCTGACAGTAATGTAAATTATTCTTCTCTAGGCTTTGGAGAAAGAAACTATACTAGATATTTTGAAAATAACACCACTAGTGATGTTCCACAAATTAACGTAATGATTAGTGGCAGCGCAACGCTTGTATCTAGAAACGGGCCGAACTCTGGCTCTCTTGGTGCAAATAACAATTTCCACTGCTCTATTAAAATACCAGGAAAGACTGGGTGGTTAGATTTGGCAAGAGCATCAGCAGGAGCTGGAAATACTAGCAATGGCGACGGAGGATTAAGTGGAGATCTCACCGCAGCTATAGTTTCGGATGGGGCATTAAATATCTGTACGTTTAATGGCGAGACTCAAAATGGAACTACTTCTGGCGAGGAGTATGTTTTAATTAGATTTACCACTCATCAAGACTGGACCGGAAAAATTTCAGCATTCAAGGTGGGGTATTAAGTAAATGGCTGGTAAGACTACTACTACTTCTTTAGATTTTGCCTTTAAGAAATTAATGGGTAAGGCTAATACGTCTAATCTAAAATCTGATGCGCAAGAAACAATTGGAAGTAACATCCAAGTTGGAGCCACCACGGTTTTCGGCGTTTCGCTTCCATCATCGCCAACTCAATCTCTATACACAGTTCAAGATGAATGTGTAGAATATGTAGTTTTTGACATAAGCCCTATATCTGGAACCACCTATGACGCTGATGACCCTGGTGGAGGAGGAGATGAAAGTTCAGACTCTGGAGCTCACGGTTATGCACTGGCTCTTACTGGAAATTACCAAGCTCTTACAAATAACACCAAAGCAGGAACATATCCGTTCACTAATGGCCGAGTATTATCAGGCTCAGCAGGATCTCTTCAAGTTGTCCCAGAGTTTTTCTCTAGTGATTCTCCAAACCCATATACTATAACCTTATGGGAATCAGATGGCTCTGGTGGAATAGGGGATCAAATACCACTTTTAGACGAAGTAGATTGGATGCTAGACACTTTTAGTGGTGTGTTGTTTGTTCAAGATTACAACTCTGGAAAGGTACCAGCTTATGCTAAAGGATTTCTTTATACTGGCGACATGATGAGTTCGCTCACATCTAGTGATGGTTCCGGAACCCCATTTCCGAGCAACGTTGGAATAACCGGCTCTTTAGAGGTACTGGCTGGAATTTCTGGCTCTTTAACGCATCTATCTGATGGAACATCTTATTTGGTAGCTGGAAGCGGTATTACAATAGCTTCTGCATCCAATGGATCGATAACTATCACCAATGACGGAACTGTTGGAGATATTACAGGGGTTACTGCCGGCACTGGATTAACCGGCGGTGGAACGTCTGGCACAGTAACTCTTAATGTAGATAACTCTGTAGTTGCCACACTTTCCGGATCACAGTTTAGTGGTGGTGTTGGAATTACTGGCTCTTTGGGAGTTATTTCTGGAATAACTGGGTCTATCACTAGACTGCCTGATGGAGCCGCATATCTTTCAGCCGGTTCTAATGTTACAATAACTTCTGCATCTAATGGACAGATTGTAATAGCGGCATCTACTTCTGGCGGAACATTTACTAGAGATAAACAGAGCTATGATGTAGATGCTACAGTTACTGCAGATACCAACTACACAGTTTCAACTACTTCTTTTGGCTCTGGTTCATATAATCCAAAATATATAGACATATATGTAAATGGGATGCTCTTGCATTCGGGCACAACATCTCAAGTTTCAGCTGGCACGCAAGATTATGCCGTGACTGGTGATAAAACAATTAAATTTGCTTTTGATTTAGTCCCTGACGATTCATTAGATACAATAGTTACTAATGCTGAATCAGCAGCTCCAGCTGGGAATACTGCGCAATATGTTACTTGGGAAGCTGCCGGCGCCTTAACTAATTCTAAAATATTAACAGGCTCGGGTATAAACATATCTCAAGATGGTGGAAATTTATTATTAAAATCTGATCCTTATCGAGTGTATTATGACATTACTGGGTCTCATGAAGAATCTAGCCCTGTCACTATACCTGGGGCAAGATTTTCTAGCAATTCTTATGATTTCGATAAGACAGAAGTATTTCTTAATGGTGTTTTAATGACTTCTGGGAGCGGCAGAGATTATCTTCTTGCTGGAACTGCTAATCAAGTTACTTTTAATTTTGATTTAGAGACAAATGACACCATCATCGTTAAACTAATATAGTTCGGATTAATACTTAAATTACGAGCATCGTAAAAAATGCCATTAATGATCTAGGAAAGCTTATAAATGTTTGAAACTAACGACATAGCTCTAGCAGCCTTTTTATTACTGCGCGGTCTCGCGTTAGAAAGCTGCGGAATAGAGCCGACTGGGAGGTACTTTTTTAACTTTAAAGACCCCGACGAAAAAGCGCCAGATTATGCTATCGAGTTTTTAAATTCAGAGTGTTCTAGCTTTGATAACCAAATGCGAAATTTACGAAAAATTCTCAATAGAAAAATGAAAAGAAAGTAGTTAGCTTTATAGTTATTTGTGAGTTAAATTACGTTTGTTAAGTCTCCGTTCACGTTCATAAAATTTAGAGTTTTATTTTTAGTTCATGATAGATGCCAATCTATCTTAAACTCTAATAGGAGAAAACAAAAATGGCTATTAAAACACAATTAAGGTTAAATCAATTAACCGCGTCCTTCGGGGCGAGTGCAGGTCAGATTAACGATAGTCTGACCAACAAGGCTGCTCTGGCTGACATTAGTGTCGTAGACCTTAGTGGTTCGTTAAGTTATCTAGCTAGTTCAATTAGGCGTATCCATGGTGGAGCCGATTTCAGTGACCAGACTGCTGGTGAATTTTCACACGCAGCGTCTACTTTTACCGGTAAAATTCTAGTCGGTGGAGACACCGCTACTGGTGATGATGCCGCTCTAGGTTATACCGCTGCTGAAGGTATTATCATAACAGGTCAAGGTTCAACAAATGATGTAACCGTAAAGAACGACGCTGATGCTGATGTTCTAGTAATTCCAACAGGTACCACAAACGTGGACATTGTTGGTGATGCTTCTGCTGCTAACTTCAAACCTGATGGTGACACATCTAGTGGAGACGCTGCTGCATTTGGTTATACTGCTGCTCTTGGTGCAATAATAACAGGACAAGGTTCAACCAATGATGTAACACTTGTTAATGATGCTGACGCTACAGTCTTAAGTATCCCAACTGGTACAACCAATGTTGATGTCGTCGGTGACCTCACAGCCGGTGTATTTATGCCTGATGGTGATACTTCTGCTAGTGATGCTGCTGCAATTGGCTATACTGCTGCTGAAGGTATTATCATAACTGGACAAGGCTCAACAAACGATGTCACAATCAAAAATGATCTTGACACTGCTGTTATTAGTATTCCAACTGGTGGTACAGCTGTAGAATTTGCTGGTGATATTACTGCAGACGGTGGAGACATCATTGTCAATGCCGCTAATGATGGTAATGCGTCTTTAAGCTTGAACGCTGATAATTCAGATGACAATGGCGATGACTGGGTAGTTTCTGCAGTTGCAGCAAACCAATCATTATCATTGCTGAACAACATGTCTGGTGGTCAAGTTGTACAGTTTTCTGTTACCCCGCATGCGACGGCAACTCAATCTGTTACAGCGACTGCTGGTAATCTTAAAGTTGGTGGTAATATAATTCAAGCGTCTGATGGTGGAAGCACCATGACTCTGGATACTGATGATAAAGTTCTCTTTGCTGGAAACTTAGATCACGCTGACTCTAGTTGGACTATCGGTTCATCAATCACAACGCCTGCAAACAAAATCACACTTGGTGGTGGAGCTGCAGTAGAGATCCTTGGAGATCTCTTTGTGAAAGGTACTGAGCACATCATTGATACTGATAACCTCAGAATCAAAGATCCTGTTATTGCAATGGGAGCTGGTAATGTTACTATTAACTCTAATGGTGGTATAGCAATTATATCTGGTTCATCCGGACCTGGGGCTAGTTTCGCTGGTGGTAATGCTGATATGGTCCTGGGTCGTGTTGCTGTTAACACTTGGGGTGCTGGACTTTTAGATACCCAAAGTGGTTCTATAACTTCAGTTACTGGCATGGGTCTAGCTAACATGAGAGTTAGAAATCTAGAGCTTTCTGGATCTGCTAACTACTTGACATTCGCTACGGATGTTAAAGTTGTTTCTGCTGCTGATATTGAGCTTACTGCTGGTAGTTTGAAGCCTGCTGCAAACGATGGCGTCGCCCTTGGTGAAGCCACTATTTCGTTCAGCGATCTCTTCCTTGCAGAAGGTGGTGTTATTAACTGGGATAATGGTGATCTCACCTTAACTCAAGCTGGTAACGTTCTTACTCTTGCTGGTGGAAAACTAGTCGGTAATGTTGATGTAGCTAGTAATACTTTAACAACTTCAGCTGCTCAAAATCTTGCAATTATGCAAGGTCCTGGCGCAGACGTAGATATCGGTGCTCACGACCTTCGTGCAGCAACTTTAACTGCTGATGGTTTAACCGCCACACGAGTTGTTTTTGCTGGTGCTAACGGTGTATTATCTGACGATAGCGACATGGTATTTGTTGGTGATACTCTGACTGTTACCAAGCTTGGTGCTTATGAGCAAGCAGGTGCTGTTGACTTCTCTGATGAAGCAATGACAAATGTTAATATCGATTCTGGTGCAATTGACGGCACTGCTATCGGTGCAAACACAGCTTCTACAGGCCGGTTCTCTAAGGTTGAAATTGATGGAGCTACCAACTACCTTGACGTTGATACTGATCTTAAGATTGTTGCTGCTGCTGACATTAGATTGGATGCTGGTGGTAATGACATCACTATGGTATCAGTTGGAACTAACCCGTTCTTGGACGTTAATCGTGCAGGCGCTGGTGAAGCATATTTGAACTTTAGTACTAATGATGGTGCTCCAATGACAAATGGTTCCGGTGGTTTCGGATTCCGTAACAATAGTGGTACTTTGCAGTTTAAGAATTCTGGTGGAGCTTGGTCAAGCTTCGGCGCTTCTTCTTCGGCTTCTAAGAAAACCACAATATTGACTGGATCAGTTGCTGCAGGTCTTCGATTAGGAATTGATGGCGGGTTCGATATCTCTGGTATTGCAGGTGCCTCACAGACCAATATGGTTGATGTATATGTCAATGGTCAGATGATGCTATCTGGCGGAACATACGCGAGCGTTACTAATGATTACGCCGTTGATGTTCTTCGAGGAGAAGCATTATCAGATCTTAGATTTAACTTTGCTCTCGCTGATGCTGATGTTGTAACTGTTACTGTTAGATAATAACAGATAACTTAAACCCTACGGGAGGCCCTTGTGGCCTCCCGTTTTTTTTAACATTTTGTCAAATTGGATAAATTTGTCATGACTTAACGGAGTTGATAATGAATTACTATGTTAAAAAAATGGAAGAAATGAACGTAGAACTAGAAAAACTGCTTGATGCTGCATCTTCTGAGATTATTACAGCGCTAGATTCTAGAGTTCAGATGAAAAATCAAAAAGAGAATGTAACTAACTTTGTAAAAGAACTACTTGAAAAAATGGAAGCAAAAGAAGTTCACAGAGAGGCATTAGATTTAGCTTATACTTCTTTGAATAATCTAGCCCAATATGTTACTAACGAGCCAATAAGATTATCTACCACAGTTGCCATTCTAGAGCAAAGAAGGATGGCGCTCGCTGAGTGTAAAAATCTATGTGACGATACAAAATATTCGATGTCTCAACACGCTTTAAAAGAAAAAAGAATAGAGCAATCTATAAAAGATGGGACAGTTAACGAAAATAGAGCTATTGGGTCTCGTCCTGAAAAGTTAAGAGATATTAGAAATACCATGTCTAAAATTGAAAACCGGCCAGCCTCAACTAGCGCCACTGAAAGATTTTCTGAAGAAAATAGTTACGAAGATAATGTAGAAATAGCTGAGGAAAATATTTAATTCCTGTAGAGGTTAAAATTGGCTGGAATATTAGACACAAAAACTAGAGTGATGGATACTTTAGTAACTTCAGAAGGCCGCCGGCAAATAGCATCTGGCGAGCTAAGAATAGAATATGCTTCTTTTACAGATAGACAAATATTTTACTCTTCAGGTTCAGCCGGATTTTTAGAAGACCAGGGCGGAAGAATATATTTTGAAGCATATTCGGATAATAATGATAAAATCATTATAGAAAGTGACGGCGACGGAAATCTAGAGCCATTTAAGTCTGATGAATATAGCTCTTATGGTGGAAGCTTTTATACTAGCGGCTCTAAGGCAACCCCAGAATCAGGCGTAATAGATATGATTTCTACCGAAGTTGCTAATAATGCTATTTTGAGCTTCCAGCGCCAAATGATTATTGGAACTAGAGACTTAAATCTTCGAGATAAATCTACAGGTTTTACAGTCACTCCTACTAGGGCTGATTTTTTTATTACTTCTACAAACCCCTTTAACCAATCTACTGAAGTTTATAGAGCAAAAGTAGATGATATAGAATCAGTGTTTCAAGATTTTAGAATTGCCAACAAAGACAATTTTAAATTTTTACCACCCACCACTCGTCCGATGGGTGCTCAGCACCGGCCGGTAGAATTAGCTACTTATACACAAATAACTCAAGATCCCTTAGACACTTGGGAAGAAATGGAAGAATATTTAGACGGAAAGCAGTCGCAAGTTTTTTCTTTTACTGAAAGTAGCAGGACAAGCAATATTATAGGTCAAATATTTGAACAATCGGGTGATACATTGGAGAAATTAGCTCTAATAGACATGGGAGAATTTAGCGTTGAAGGCTCAGTGAATCCACACGTGCTCTTTGCGGGTAAACTTTATAGAGATTCAAGAGGCTCTCTAACGTTTGCTAACCTTTTTACACTGATATTCGAGAAATAATATGGCTCTTTTTTCTGATTCTGAAAACGCAAGGTTTGACTTTCTAAAGGTGTGGAGCCAAAATGGCACATGGGTTGATATAGATTTATTAGCTGGATCAGCGGCTGTTCAAAGAAACGGTGTTCCTGTTGAAGGTGACCCAGATGATGCAACTTGGAGCCCTAGTCAAAAATCTAAAATTCAATGGAAGTTTTATGTTTATATTGATTTTATAAGCGCAATGCTCGAGGGAATAGACGAATTTGAGATAGCTATTACCTCTAAGAAAAGGGTGAAATCTGAATATTTCTCAGGAGAAAAAAGTCCAGTCAGCGTATCTCAAGATATCCGTGATTACATTAAGAGATTCAAACAGTCTGTAAAAGAAACTGATGAAGCAGAAGAGTATGTTTCTAAGACTTTTGGTATAACAGAGTTTATAGATGACAATATTGTTTCAGATATCTCTTCTGGTACTATAAATAAGAAAAACAAAAATAGCAAATTTCCTGAAATGGAAGTCACTTATGCGCGTAAAATAAAAGGCAGAAGGGCTAGAAAGTATAGAAAAAATTATGGAAATTATCCTAGAAGACTTTTATATACCACAGAAGGAATCCAAGAATTATCTAGAAGATTGTTTAATGACACCGGTACAGATCCTGCTACCGTAGGGTTTATAGAGTTTCCAATTATAAGCGACGAAGATTTAGAAGATGGATCTACATCTAGGAAACCATGGAGACACTCAGGAAGAAGATTAGAAAAAGCTATAGCAAGATACCCAGTAGATGAGTCTGGGAAGTCTACAGTGTCTAGCACAGATTTAGGAGCTAACGAAAGTTCTAAAAGCATTCCAGATTCACTGTATCAGCTTTATAATAAGTTCGTAAAGATAGAAAGATCTAGAAAATTTGAATATTACGACGTTAGAAAGAAAAAAGTTAAAGTTAAGTATTTACCAACCACTATCACTATTGATCAGACTTTTGAAGATAGTGCTAAGATGCTATCTTTATTGAAGAAGCGCTCAATGTATTTAGAAATTCAGTGGAAAAAAGATGGAATAGTAATTCAGACAGAAAGAAATACGTTCAGTCCATCGCAAGTAGTTTCTAGATTAACGGCTTCGGCTAACAAATATAGAGCACAAGCTCCAACTTTTATAAATTACAAGCCATCATCTACCCAAAGAGATAGAATATATGTAAAATGTAGATCATATGGAGGAGCAAAGCCGGAGGTTGAAGAGGGAATGATTCCCTGGAGTAAAAAAACTATTAGTATTTTCGGCACTTGGCCAATGATAGGAAATAGAGATTTATTGGAAACCAAGCTTCTTTCAAAAGAGATGCTTAGAGGCAATAGGCGATGGTCGCGTCGCCAAAGCTTGGCAACACCGTATTTTGGAACTAAGAGTTATCCTAGAGCCTATAGGATTTCTACCACTGATTCTGCTGGAAGCGGCAACCCTATATGTAATATAAATTGGATAACAAGACCTAATAAACTATCAATATCCCCAGACGATAATGGAATAGATAACCCTTCTGCAATAATGATGTTTGCTGGACCAGAAACAGCTAGAGTTTTGGTTGGAGGAATACCGTCTACAGTTACTCGTGTGAAATTTACTGTTAAAAAATTAGGAACTCTAGATTCAGATGCAGACAGTTCTTTCGACGCAGAAGGAAAAACATCTCAATATACTAAATCGATGCGAAAGCCAAAAACTAGAAGATATGGATATAGGACTATAGGTCGCAGAGCGCCGCTAGAAGATGGCGCAACATACCAAGTAGACTGTAAATTCTATGTGGGAGGAACACTTCAAAAAGATCTATCAGCTCAAGGAGTCTATACTCATTACGCCGGTCAAAATAGTGTTTTTACTAGCGAAGCGTCTAAAAGACTTTCTTTTGGTTTAACTGCCGGCTCTTCTGCATACGGCGCTTTAAAATCCACTCATAATATGACGCTCTCTCAGACCGTCGCAGAGTCAGTTGAGTCAGAATTCCTGTCTCAAGTAAATACTGATGGTGAGGCTGAGCTCTATAGCACCGAGCTAGAAGAATCAAAAACTGAGACTGGGATCACGATACAGTATAGGATTGAAAGAATAAACTGGAACACTGGAAGAGTAGAGACAATATTAAATGAGCTCTCTGGAGAGACGGTAGCAGAATATATTGAAACTAATGGCAAAGACTATCCTTTGGCTTTTAGCGTAGAGGGTGCCCAGGCACTTGATAAATTTTCTTATGTAATTAAAGCTAATGTAACAGAGAGCGCAGCTATGTCTTATACCACCGTGGTAAAAGAGACAGATGTTAACACCGGAAATCAATATCTCTATCGTTATAGAAAGTGGAGAAATGATGAAATATCTGCAGCTTCTGGAAATTACGATAAAGGCGTATTGCCACCGGTGCAGGCAATAGTCAAAGACAGCATGGCCGATGCCGTCAACAACTCTGTAACAGGGATAGCATCTTCAACAACGTTTACGCCTGGAAAAATAACTCCAAGGCTTAGATATGTTAATGCAGTTCAAGATAGCCAAAACTCTACAAATTGGATTAAATGGAGAGTTAGGGGTGATGAATCTTTAATAGATCATTTTGTTATAACTGCAGAATACAATGGATTTCGAGCACCGGTTGGTACTGCAGCTCCAATAAAAAGCGGCAACCAATATTTATATTCAGAAAATAAACTTTTTGGGTTATATGGTGAAGTAGAGTATAAAGTTTATATAGTTTTAAAAGATTTTCGCTATCTTTATTCTAGAAAGTCCGCAAGAGTATTAAAAACAACAAATATTCCAAGTTTTGCAATGGTTAGAAAACGCCGAAGGCGTAGAAGGGGGAGATAGTTCATGCCTAATCATAAAAGATTTGATGGTGCTGCGTTAGTTAAGGGATTAATTCCAGAAACTTCTAACACTAAGAGAGGTAGGCCTCATGATCCAGTATCACCTCCAGCCGTAATAGTAACACCAAGAGGTGCCAGTACTCGTGCAAGAAGAGGAAGTGGAACTAAGGTTAGAATTACTAGAGCTGTTTCAGGAAATAGAATGCTAGCCTCAAGAAAACTGCTTGTAACTAGACCAGAATTAATAGCTATGTTTGACTTCTTTCCGCTGTATAACGGAGGCGGAGAAAAAGGTAAAGCTGGCGAGCTTTTTGATTTAAGGATTGCTTTAAGAAGTTCTGCACTAGAATCAGTAGAAGAATCCCTAGCTCAAGTGGAATCTGATGAGGCGTTTACCGAAGCTCTAGCTTTAGCAACTTCGCAATATGAATCTACACTTGCAGCTATATTTACAGAAAATTCATTTTTGCAGTTAATTTTTCTTTTGCGAAAGTATGCAGAAAGATCTACTAACTGGACTGATTTTACGAATTCTTGGGAGCCTCCAGAAGGATACAATGCTGAGTGGCTTGGAGATAATTTCGAAGATTATATGAAAAATGCTATGTTGTTCGACCCACCTTCAGATTTTAGTGGCGAGGGAGCATTTCTCTATGACGAAGAAACAGCTTCTTATACAGACGCTATTCAATATTATGATATGGGAATTCTTTCTCTATGTCAACTAATAATGGATCTTTCATTTTCTACAGTGGTAGGTATTCCGAAAATCGTATGGTCAGAAGGAAGCAGAGCTGCATCTGCTAGGGTTATTACTGATCCATATATTGATGCTTCATATAATACTAAAAATAATTTAGACGATGATTTAGAAGCATTATCTACTTGGGTTTCTAGAGAGCTGGTCTCTTCATACACATTCGCTAGAATAGCTAAAGATGAATTAGATGATTTAAGTGAAGATATGGTGAATAGCTTAAAAGAGGTCTTAGGAGAGTCGTTTTTTACAGCAACCACTGATCCAGAAAAAGCATCAGATCTTTTCAGGGGATATTTTGGAATGGATATGTTCCAAACTCCTCGCCGACGATTATCAAGCTATCGAGAGAAATCAAATAATGATTTTTATATAGACCAGATTTTACACAAAAGCAGAGCTGGAGCAATTTCAAAATTATATGATTACAAAAATAGAATAATATTTGTTCATGATTACGACATCAAGCTTAAAAAATCAAGTGGAAATTATAGAACTTATGGAAATATTATAACTGAAGTAGATAATGCTTTTGAATCTTCTACACCTCTAGATTTTACCAACTATAAAGCTGCGGTAGACGGAATAAAAACTCTTGGTGAGGCTGCTGTTGTTTGGAAAGAGCTCTTTAGATTTCTAGACAAAAAAAATCTATCTTCTGATGAGATACCAGCAGGCTTGCCAGTTTTATCTGAAGAACATCCTTGGAGCCCAGCTAGCATATACCTCAAAGCGTTACAAATATTTCAAGCTAGAGTAGTTAGTAAGTTACGCTCCGCACTGACAACTGGAGCATATGCTTCTGGAGAAGCTAAAGATGGCGATACCGAGGCTATAAACTATATAAAAATTATGGCATACGTTATGTGGAATAAAATGCCAGATAGAGGAAAATATTGGGTCAGGTCAGTTTGGGATGATTATTTACAAGGATTTTTAACAGCGCAAGTAGTTCCTGCAGAGGTAGAAAATGACGATGGTGAAACAGAGCTCGAAGATCCGGTATGGGTTAGTCCAGTAACTGGCCAAACTTTAGACGCTTTTGCAAACGGCACTGCTTTAATGGGTAGGTTAAGAAAGCCATATGACACGCTTCAAAATGGCGGATATACAGAATTTAGTACTACTATGAATGTTAGCTCTGATGTAGTTTGCTTGAGTGATTCTTATTCGGACTATGGGGTTGGAGATATCGATGACGCATGCGATTCTATAAATAATTCTGATGTAGCTATTCCAGCGGGAGATACTAGGCAGTGTACTTTTTTGTATGTAGATAGAGAAAAAACTGATGGAGGTACTTCTCTTTATACAACTTATATTAAGCTTATAGCGGCCGAAGTTGTCGATTGCCAGTTAGAGTTAATAAGAGATATACTTGGAGATATTGAAGAGGTCGAGCCAGTTGGTACTGATGATCCGCATTGGCCAAATGTAGAGGGCACCAACGCTCCGTATGGCACCTCAAGAATGAATTTCACCCAAGACATGTATGGTGGTGTAGATACTGAATATTGGGTGCCAACGCTTTCTAAATTTGCTGATACATTCTGTCGGGCTGGAGATTTTAATACATTTGCCGGCGGAAGATCGCCGGAAGATATGTTATCTTATTTTACGTCTATCTGGGACGGAATATTAGAAGACTTTTTTGCAGATGACGTATGCCCACTCAATATACAATATGATACCAAAACATATAACACTAGTACTTCTGAGACTTATAGTAAAGAAACCTGGATGTTTGGGATAATAGGATGTGAGGGAGATTTATATCCTGAGCTAGCTGAAATATTTTACAGGAATATAGATGATGTAGTTACTGATTTGCTAGCAACAACACCAGACGATGTTATTAATGATAATTGGGATTTAGATCCTCCGGGCTATGATGCCACTGAAGTATCACCCCCAAGCTCAGGAACTGGTACAATATCAGCTTCCACAGAATATGTTGGCCAAGATTCTGAAGGCGAAATGTTAGACGAAAAGTGGCTGTCTTGGGCAAACAAATGTTATAACCACGCTAGAGATTTAATGCAATCAGAAATTGCTACTGGTGTGGGTTTTGATATTTTAGAAAAATATACTGATAGAGTTACTGATTACTCAAACGCCGCCTTGAACTCAGTGGGTCAAGGTGATGAGCCTGCCAGCGATGATAATCCTATTGTCGGGTTTGTCACTGGACTCTTAGAGACAGGCACCCCTGGTGAAGATATACTTCAGAATATAAATTCGCAGCAATTATCCTTAAAAGAAGTAAGCCTTGCGCGCCAGAAAGCTGATCCAGATCAAGCGTACATTCCAGTTGCAGATTTAATTTCGGAAAATGAAATAAAAGCTATAGAAACTCTATTTAGCAATGAATCTTTAGTTGGAAGTGAGGGGCAAAATATTAGATCTTTTGTAGTTGGTATGCCCGCTGGAATATTTGCAGAAAATGATATAAGTGAATTTTCAATTATTAGTAATTTAGTTGATATCGAATATTCTGATTTAATTTTCAGGCCGAAAGCATTTAATTTTGATAAAGACTTGTATGTTCTTCCAGAAGATTTTGACTCTATTGACTGGAGCGATGTATCTAATTTTAAAGATTTAGTAAACGAGATTACTTTTACTAGAATTCGCTATGATATAGTAGAAAATGATGCTGGGACAGATTTAGAGGTTGTGCAAATTAATGAAAAAGAAAATGCCAGCTCCGCAAACTTTGATATATATGCTAATCATTTAATAAGCACTTTATTAGAAAGCTATTATAAGATAATGGTGGGCTTAGAAATTTCTGAAGATACCTTTATGAGCACTAATATTCCACTTGGGCTAGCAATTAGCGATTATGCTGCCGATCTTGGTGGAGCGATGAGTAGCCTATATGGAAGTTTAGATTCTGAATCTGAATCATTAAGCGGTCTATTTTCGGTATCTGACAATATAGTGGCTAGTTACGATTCTATGCTTGAAAGTTTTTCTAGTGAAATAGTGGCTGGAGAATTTTCTGAGTTAGACGCCGCAATGCTTTCAAAATTCCAAGACTCTATGTCTAGCAGGCTATTTACTGCTGAAGACATGAGAGAGCGTGTTTTGTCTGCTAAGGTTTTTGATAGACTGTTTTTCTTTCTTTTAGATCCAGATGAGTTTTTTGTAGAGAGTTCCAGCTCTAGAAATGGGACCGATCCATATACTAGTTCTGAGATTATTGATAAGTACTTAACAGCAGCCGTTTTAGAAGGAAGCACCAGCTACCCTAAACTTGCTCCAAGATCTAAAAGTGAGGGAAACATGAATTTCTGTAAATTCTTTTTTAGCTTAGGCAGTCTTTCGGAAGGCGACGGCGGTCCTGCCGCAGCATCTAGCTCAGCTACAGACCCTGATTTGGAGCAGATTGATTACTAATGTCTGATATTTTATCATACCCAACTGTAGCTGCTTTCGTTTTCGATGTACCAGAGCCAGAAAGTATTTCTGGTGAATTTGTCTACAATTATTTTTTACCAGACGAGATGCTAATAGAGAGGGGCGATTATAGCGAAGGCTCTAGAGAAGCTTATATTAGACATGGAAGGAAACTTTCTAGATATATCAAGCTAACATTCCCTCCAGCGCAAGATGCTATGACTCTTGGTACAGGCGATAGCAGCATAATGCTTAATAGCAGGACAAAATATAGAATATTCCGTAAAGGAGCTAAATATCGAAAATCTGAACTATCTTTCATGGGAAGGAATTTTGGAGTAGTAATGCTTCAAGATCCAACTGCTATTAATAAACTTCAATCAGATGTTGAAGCTGCTTTAAGATTGAAAAAAGTTAATACTGAAAAACTTTCTCCACTAGAGACACTCTTGAAGTATAGTTCGGTCAGCTCTGATAAAGTAAATGGCCAAGATTTATTAGATAATACTAATATTGAAGGTAATAACGAATACACTTATATAGACCCAGTAACCGGCAAGCCTTTTGATGTTCAAAAGCAAGGTAATGTTTCTGATTTGGCGTTTGCTTGTTCCCTTTCTAAAAAATTTATTAATGATATAGTGAGTAGAGCTGAAGGAGCTCCTTTGAGTCCGCTAAGAGATCAGCTGGCTACAATGAAAAAAACAACCAAGAAAGTTCAAAGAGCAGCAAGGCAAAATTTGGATTCTACAACTTTAGATTACATGGATTATGAATCTTCTTTTATTCCAATTAAAACATCATATGTGAGCACTAACTCTACTCTTACAGCTGGAAACCAATTAATAGGTTATGTGATTAATAAATGGGAAGTAATGCCAAATGGCCAGCTCTCTAACCGAAAACCAATATTTATATCTAACCCAGAGCGAGAAAGTTTTGTAGACAGAAAAATTGCCTATGGGAAAACTTATAGGTACTCGATTCAAACTCTTTTTTTAGTAAAACTCCAGGGTCCAAAAGGCACCAGAATAACTCAATCAGAAGTTTTAGTAACTTCCAGAGAGTCACCATACTATGACGTTGTTTGCAAGGAAGTTGTACCACCGCCCCCACCGGGCAATTTGCAGTTTTGGAGAACTCAAGAGAGAAAGCTAGTGTTAGAGTGGGAGTTTCCTTACACATCGCAAGAAGACATAAAAAGGTTTCAAATATTCAGAAGAAAATCAATTAAAGAAGCTTTTACTCTAATAGCAGAATTAGATTTTGACAACAGCTACAAAAGAGTTCCAAGATCAGAGTTTATTCCTGATTTTTCTAAAATAGATTTAAAAAGTTCTACAACTCTTTTTATTGATGAAGAATTTGATGTAGATTCTGTCTATATATATGCTGTTTGCTCTGTAGACGCTCATGATTTGAGCTCTCCCTACTCTGAGCAGTTTAAAGTATGGTACGATAAGGCTTTAGCTAAAATGAGAACTGAATTTATAAGTTATGGTGGATCTCCCAAACCATACCCTAATTTTAATCTAGTTACCACTTTAACCACAGATTCAATAAAAGACAGCCTTCATGATAAATTAACAGTATACTTTGATCCTGAATACTTAGTCATCAAAGATAGTGATGGAAATAACTTAGACCACCTTACAAAAAGTAGTCGAATTCCATCTTATAAAATTCAACTTATTAATCTGGATAGACAACTAAGTCAACTACTCAATATTTACGTCCAGAAGATATGATAAATATTTAACCCAAAACAACATGCAGGAAATAGTTATTAAGGCGAGAGGAAATTATGGGCTTTTTAGATCACTCAACTAACAATATTATCGTAGATGCAGTCCTTACAGACAAAGGTCGGCAGATGCTTTCGAGAAATGATGGATCATTTTCCATCACTAGGTTTGCTTTCGGAGATGATGAAGTAGATTATACTATCATTAGAAAATTCGGCAGAACAGTTG
>Ga0080013_1002039_pt1 | contig 24917 bp, 51 predicted proteins | sample ETNvirenome_6_85_FD_69236 | JGI IMG/M metagenome (GOLD analysis project Ga0080013, IMG submission 69236) | Marine viral communities from the Pacific Ocean - ETNP_6_85 (SPADES assembly) (version 2) | ecosystem: Environmental > Aquatic > Marine > Oceanic | place: Pacific Ocean | collected 2013-06-19
ACCTCACAGCTTTTGCTGTTCCAGCGACGAACGCTACCCCTCACCAAGACATCAACTATAACGGTACCATCGTCATGACCTTTGACTTTCATGATAAGCCCATCTGCATCTCCACCATAATAGTCTGGATTAAATTCATTAGTCCACCTTACCAAATCACCTACTTTCATTGATCACCTCGATTTGAGTCTCTGGCCAGACTACCATTTTTCCATCAGAGTCTAGAATATCCCACCAGCCCTCGGAAAACTCTCCGTATGCGATAAGAGTACCAATCCTTCCCTCGATGTCTAGAAACCTTACAATATCACCGACTTTCATTAACTACCTGCTTCATCATTCTCAATCTTAATCCCGGAAGCTGGAATCTCAGCTGTATTAAGCTTGAGTGACATCATTACGTTATCTCCGTTTTGAATAATATTTCCATCACTCATAGGCCTATATCCTAGAACACTTTCATCCCATCTTAAGAAACGCCAGTCTTCAGAATACCACGCATTTCCTTTGATATAGGCTCCGCACAGAAACCCTGACGAGAAAAGAATGCAGCAGAGAAATAAATTAAGAATCACTATCTTCACCTGTCTCATGAATATGAGATACAATACTTTTCTTGAGAATCCATGAAGGTATTGTATATTCATTGCCTGTCATTACAACTTTACAAGTTACCCAGCATGATCTTCCCTTTCTGTATTTCACTTTAGTTTCCCCATTATCGCCAACAACGCTTCTCTTTCTTTTCTTGCTACCTGTTGTTCTAAACACAAGATCTCTGACTTCCATTAGTGTTCCTTTCGGTAGTGTCATCCACTCCCACGATGTAGAAAGATTGTTTTTCTCCCTATAGTCCATAAATTTTTGAAAGCTAGTCGCATCTACGATAACAGTATCACTGGGCTTGAGAAATCTTGCCATTTTGTCTCCTTTGTACCTTACTAATATTATACAAAAAATACGTAAAAGCTACACGAAAATAAGCTTATTGATCTAGATTAGAAAAAAAGCTCTCTGACTTTATCTCATCTTCAAATCTTTTCATCTCACCGAGTCGCCATGAGTGTTTCCATATTGTCTGTGCCCATCGAAGAACATCAGAGCTTCCGCTATAATAACCGTTTGTCCCTTCGCTTTCGATTTTATTTAAGAGTCTTGTAATCTCTTTGTTCAGCCCCTCGGTGGCAAGTTTTAAACTTATCAATGTTGTAACTTGAAGCTTAGATGTCTTATTAAGAAGGACTTGTCTTGCTTTTTCATTACTGTTCTTTTTTCGGCGTGCCATTAGATTAAATTATAAATCATTCGTGTGAATTGTTCATCTTCGAAAAATAATAAATCCTTCATCACCCGTTGCAAGAGTTACTCCGACCTCTATTGTATCCTCTTCATTAATCTCATCTTCTATAGATAGAAGCGATGAGATGGGAAGATTTTGATCAATATTCCTATCACCTGGTCTGTCTTTCCTCAGCTCTGCAGGGATTACTCCAATCTCTCCTACTACATTAACTGTCTCATCGTCAATCTTTGTCATTTCTTTTAATTTCATTCTAGCACTATCACCGTCGCTATTTCTTAAAATGATACGGTATGGGTCGCCATCATTGAATATAATCTTACCATCAGTATCTATTCTAATTCTGATTGACCCTAACAATAATGATTCTCTATCACCCATTTCAATTTGAAGAATCTCTTGATCTATCTGAGGTTGTTGGGCTATCGGTTCGAAATCAATATCGCCAGGTCCCGTATCACCAGGTCCCGTATCACCAGATCCCGTATCACTAGATCCCGTATCACTAGATGGTGTCGAAGGCTTTCCTGCTTGATGAATAGCAATGTCATCGTCTTCATCCGACTCTAGTGACTGACAATACTTTCTAAATGACGACGTTCCGCTAGCTGCACTACAGTCTTTAAAGCAACCCCTTCCTACGACGCTCACTGCTTCTCTAGACCCGGGTGTGAACCACTCTTCGTCCATTATCTCCCAGTCAAGATCTGTCATTCTCATGCCGGCAAGTGACGGATGATCCATTATTGCGACCATGACATCATTCAGTGCAAATCCCCTACCATCCCCAGTAGTTCTTAGTCGACCGGGCGGGACATCTCTACGTCTAGATCCAAAAAAACACTTGTTATCGTCAGAGATAATAATTGAATCATCATCAATGGGACCACTAAACTCAGAAGTAATTTCTTCTATGATTAATTTTCTAAGTCTTTTTTCACTTATCAGCATAATTTCTTTCTCGATCATAAGTATGCTTTAGATGGTGAAAATATTATGCCCCAGTATTCAAATCTTAAAATAGGATCTGTCGTAAAAAACTCTAAAACAGGAGACGTCGGAATTGTTAAAAAAATAATATACGATAAAGACAGAGTATTTGGCGTTGTTGTAAAGACTAAAAAGGGAAGACAGAAGTGGATTATTCAAAAAAGAAAAAAGACCCTCTACAGCAAAGTAAAGGATTTTTTAAGATTGAAATAGCTTCTTAGCTGCAGCAGATGTTTCACAAAGTGATGATATCAATGCTGTTCTATATTTCTGATCAATAACCATCATAAGCGTTGCACAAGGATCTTCAATATTTTCAATGAGCCTTGTTATTTCACCCTGCTGCGGCCTCTTCTCTCCGAAAGGTACAAACCAAGCAAAATCACCTATGTTCCAAGATTGACTACAAGTATTCTTTTCTAATTTCTTCGATTGCATCTTTACACCGTAGTCTCTTTACCTTGAGAACTTTCAAAGATTGATATTCAGACTCTGTAAGCCTTGATTGTTTTCCCATTGAGTCAATTAAGTTATCAAGCTTCCTGTGTTTTTCAACTAGAATCTTAACTCTAAGTGACTTTTCATCATTGTTTTCCATATTTTCTCCACTATTAAAAGATACACACATATCTGATATTGTACAAGCTATTGAGAAAGACGAAGATACACTATCATTTCAGCGCCATCTATATCTTCATATCTGAATTGAGTTTCAGATTCAAGCTCATTACATATTTCATAAAGCTCTTCAGATTCACATAGCTTTCCCGATTTGAGATTGCCAGAATTTTGCTCTCTTGTAAATTCCTGTGTTACTATTCTATACTTTCCAGACTCCTGGTCCTTCTTGATACCTTTTACATCTTCTTGAGAAAATATTTCCTCTATCTTTCTGATTGATTTTCTTGACATGTTTATGTGTTTCCCTCCTTTTTAATTTGTGAAACAATTTCAAAATCTTTTGTTGTGTGCCATGCACTGGTTCGAGATCCGGAGACAGAGGTGACTCTTGCCTGAGGTGGTAGAACTCTATCAACCCAGTGGACTCTTATTCTACTGTGATAATCTTTGTGATGATCAGGATGTGAGTAATTAGTGTCAATGATTATAGCCATAGGTTCAAATCCCAAAGGATTGATCCACCTAACCAAATCTCCTGTTTTCATAATTCTCAACTATCCTATACCATTTTTAATGATTTAACTATTCTAACAACCAGGTCTTTTCTAATTTCAAAGCCAGTATCGTCACACAGTTTTCTAGCCAGATAGCCATCTCTAGTTCTATTCACCACAATACACATATCATTTTTATAAATAAAAGATTGTCCAGGAATAAGATTTTTGGACATTGTAGTTTCACATACACCAGACATATTTATTTTCATATCTTCTCCAGTAGATCTCTTCGAATATACACTTTATTTCCAGAATGTGTATCTAGAATAAGTGAGAGACACGTAACTTTTCTAAAATTTTTAACAGCTGTTGTCTTTGGTTTCAGAATCATATAGATTCTATCTCTATAGATTGGAATATATCTTTCTGACTCTAGCATCTCTACTCTATAAAACCCATCAACAATTCCCTCTTCGTCATTAGCAATGCTAGTTAGTGGAATATCCAGCTTTCCTCCATTCTTTTTTGTAAAGCACATAGAATCACTGAGTCTCACAAGATCACCTTTTCTTATTTGGCTTCTATCTAAATGTTTAAAATTTCCCATTCACCATTCCAGTTTGTATATTTTACTTTTCTGATTCCTGACTTTTTAATCTCACTTATACAAAGGTCGCAAGGCTTTGCCATTGTTCTCTCACTATTACATTTTCTAAAACGAATAACTTCGATTTCGTCACCAGGTCTCGCAAATCTAAGGACGTTCATTTCTGCATGCATATGAGATGCCCAGCTTCCGTCTTCATATTGTCGCTTAAACCTCGGGTGTGTCTTATCAGTATTTTCACCTATTCTAATCACATCACCTCGTCGCCTCAATATTGCAGCAACATGATATACTCTTCCATTATTCAATGCAAGATTTTTAGCTCTATAATACACTTGGCATTTTTTCTTCCTTTGAATAAATTATAAACTAGAGTTTCTCAATTTACATAAAATTAAAGCATGAATCTAAAAGTGAAATAAGATCGGACACATCTGATTCATCTTCGATATGAAGTGTTATAACATTTAGATTCTCCCTGATAACCTCAAGGTTAAATGAGTCCCCATCCATTGCAAGCCGTAGCTGAACTTGATTTGCAGATACATCTGTCAGTGTAACTGTCCCAAGACTAATATCAGTATTTTTCATTTTCTAATTTAATTTACCTCCACCCAGATTATATCTTCGGGTGTTAAAACTGTTTCAATTCCTCCTGTATTTCTTATCATATATTTTTCTGATTCAATCTTTCTTACTCTGATGTATGATGCACAGCTTGAAGCTTTTTCTGGGCCTAGTTCGTTTATACATAGGATAAGTATTGAACTATGTCTTTTTAACCCTAGCGCTGATGCATCAACACCCCAGTTTGGTGGCATGCTTCCCATCTCTTTTATGAGGCTTTGTGCTGCAACAACTCCTCGGGATGCTAACCACTCTATTGCATCAAAAGAAAGAGAAAACTCTCCTTCACTATCATTATATGCAACATGAACTAATTTACTTTTCACAATTGTCATCCACTGGGATTAAAAATCCCAGCTTGTTATATGTGAAAATTCTTTCTCTTTTTGATCCTGAGACAGCATGTAGTGATTTAGTAAATCTCTTTGCAAGTCTTTCCTCTTCATTTTCTGATTGATCTCTTTCTCTCCAGTTTGAGCTTAAGATAGGATCAATAGGAAAAATCTTACTTTTTACTTTCATTTTCTTCTACAGGTTCTAGATATTTTACATCATATCCGCTTAGGTTTGCAAGAATATTTCCTATCAAAATCTGATGATGTTTCTTTACGCCACTCATCCAGTAATTAGAATTTTCAAAACCCATATAGATTCCAACACCAGGATGGTTCGAATGAATGTCACATGAAATGTCGCACATTAGACCATCTGATACTGGGTTCTCATCATCTTGAGAATTATAAGTGGAAACGCTTTTAACTTTTAAAGTCATTCTCCTGTCTGTCCATTTATTTATAATAGGTCTAACTATCATCCCTACTTTAAGATTCTCTACTTTCAAGCTACCACCTCATTTCTTGGCTTCCTTTTTGAAAGACGTTGCTTATCTAATAGAGAAAGATTTCCGCTGCATAGAACAGGATATACAATGCTACCTCTATCAGTGATCTCTGGGCAACCAGAGACAACGCCTGTTTCAGGTTCTGACCTGTTACCCATCCTGCACCACACAAGGTCCCCTGGTGACACGTACGGCTTATCATTAATCTCCCTAAGCTTCGAAGACATGGACCTAAGAGTCTTGTTTACAGACCACTCATCAATATGATCACTGCTTCCATCCAGCCAGTCTTTTACACTAGAGAGTGCCCTTGCTGTTCCCGGATGTGTTTGCCAGTATATAGAAGAATACGCAGCTGAAAGCAATACACACTGCGAGAGCTTAGTTGAAACTTCGTCACTTGGAATATACGGTCCAGACTCTTTTACTTTTTCTGCCTCTTGAAGTATTCCAGTAAGAAATGCTGCTTGCTTTTCAGTAAGATCTTTTCCCAAGGCGAGCCTTTGTATAAAATCAGAAAGCACTCCTTTTCTATGTTCCATTCCGCAAAGATTAATCACATCATTTATTTGTGAGATCATACGTGTGTCGCGGACGATGTCTGGAACACCCTCTTTAATCAGGCTATCCAGCCACTCCCTTTGTTTCTTTGTCAGGTGCTTCCCTCTACTAAGACGAGACTTTACGTCACAAAGAAATCTATATCTATAATCACCCATAAGATTTTCTCTTTCATAGTTTCCAATTAAATCAGATGTCTGCTTCTCTCTAAGCTCTCTGCTTTTTCTAGCCATTGTTTCTCCTAGCTGTATGCTACTATAATATTATAACTTTTTTAACTCATAAGCTACACGCAGCAAGCCTATAAGCTGAATATATTTGATTCAAGCTTTAGCTCTCTCTTTCTTCCGCACAGTCTAATTAATGAATTCTTTTTTACTCTTTCTGAGTTATACAGAGGATTGAGACATTTTGACCATAGAAGCCTTCTTTCAACAAGCGCGACAAGCTCTTTGTGTATCTTTATATTTGTCTTTACACTAATAGGAATCCATATCATTCTCATGTTTAGAATATTTTCTACAGCTTGTGATCGTGTTAGGGACTGATCTCTCTTTACCTGTGTTGAAACAAGGCTAGCAAGATTAGGGCTACCTGCAATCGGATCTCTAGAGTCGAGATGTGAAAGCATTCTCTCGTGAAAAGATCTTCCGTGTGTCTTTCCAACGTAAAGAATCTTTCCCGAATCATCTCCAAAAACATAGATACCAACTGGATCTTCACAGTTAAGTGACATACACGAAAGCTCTCTGACTGAAAGATCTCCTAGTCTTGGGGCACTTTTGATAAGACCCCCTATTAGAGTAGCTGTTTGTCCTACTGTAAGGTGTGAAAGACTGCTTGTCTTCAATACGTGATTTCCATTCATCATTAATTTATTATCCATTATCTAAACTTTTTTTAACATTGCCAAGGGTACATCCCAATTTTGACCAGCAACTTCTACGATAGCTTTCTTTGTCTTGATTCTGACAATGTGACCGGTAACTGTGCCACTCTTTCTTCCATTAAATGAAACAGTGTCTCCCTGGGATAATGTGCTCTTCATGCTTCTAGTTCTCTTATTCTTCCGACGCTTTCCCTCTTCTGCAATTAAACTCCAAGCGCTGCTGACTTCGTCGTCAGTCCATGTTAAACACATTGTCCTTAAGATTTTAAGATTATTTTCACTCATGCTGCTTCTTTCTTCTCCCTCTTCATGTCAACGATGACATCTCTGTTTGATTCGAACTGGAGCTCACCGTCCGGGGTGATTATCCACACCCTTCTAAGTCTAGCTGGAGGAGGACTGGGTGCGTAGCCATCTGTCAGTATCATATATCCATCATACTTGTCAGCATTCTTATGTGCATGATTTGTAGGTGCACTAAAATCAGTTCCTCCACATCTAGTTCTACGAGGTGAAACAGTTTGCCCTTTTTTCCAGGTAAACTTATTCTCAACATCAACTTCTGTGTCAAAGTAATATACATCAAACGAAGTTTTCTTTGCCAGATTTTCTAACTCTGCAAATAGAAGGCTCAGTGCTTCATCTCCTACAGAGCCAGATTGATCAACATATACTGCCCAGGAAGATGTATACTTCCTTCTGCTTCCCGGGTGAATACCGGGATACTTTCTATTAAGTCGCCTAATACTTGTATCTCTGCCAGATCGCTTCTTTGTCCCAACTGCAGATTTAAGAACTGCTCGCCAGTCAACTTCATTGCTAATCATTCTTCTAATCTCTGATCTCATTGAAGCTGGAACTGTACCCCATCCATTTTGAGAATCTGCTTTTTGTGCTGCCTCTTTAAGTACTTGGCGAACCTTTCCTTTAATAAGCTCTCTTTCTTCCTCAGACATTTCCCCCCAGCCTTCATGATCATCCATAGGGCCAAGACCATCACCGCCTTTTTCAGCTTCTTCGATTGCTTGCTTTACGTCTTCATCACTCATTAGCTCTCCAAAATACCACTCAGATGATTTTTCTTTTGGGAATGATGCTATCTTTTGTGAAATAAGCTCATAGCGAGAAACAGCATCGTCTCCCATCTTTTCTCTCTGCTCGTCTGTAAGAGGGGTAAACTCCTTACCTGGAATTAGACCACACTCTGGAAGCTCAGATTCTGGAATGACAGAGTTAATTGCAAGATCTGTTGCATAGTTCCATAGAATATGAGGATCCTGCTTTCTCTGAGTTGTATGATCAAAGACAAGATGATAACATTCATGCTTAAGAAGCCCCTTAATCTTTTCAGAACCTAGAGATGCAACAAACATTGGGTTCCACCACATCTTAATTGAACCTTCCTTTGCAAGAACACCAGCAGTTGGAATGCTGTCTGTTCTAACTTTTGTAATAGGCCTCAAGATAGATGAGAAAAAAGGCTCATCCCACATCAAGTTTAAAAGATGTGGATCAAGTTGAAACAGCTTTGCTTCTTCCTCAGAAACCTTAGTTGCTCCGACGATATCTGTGCTAGTTCCTTTTTCTGCCATGTATAACTCCCTGTATACTTATATTGTATATTAAGTTGCATAAACTTGCACGCCGGGAAAGCCCCGGCGCACTATGAAGATTACTTCTTCAGATTTCTGCTGGTGTTAACAGCCTCCACAATTCTACTTCCAATTAGCTTATGAAGCTTTTGGATATTGGGAAGATTCTGTGTTCCTGAAATCTGATTCCAGAGGTGAACAACAATTTCATCGCCCATCATTCCAGTCCAAGACTTCAGGTTTCTTGCTTGACCAAGAGTAAGATCGTTATCCTTGCACCATTCTGCAACCTTTTGAATAAGTGCGTTAACGCGATCTGTTGTCATATCTTCTAGCTTATCCTTGAAATCGTCAAAATTATCAAGAACATCTTCAGCAGTAACCTGTCTGCTGTAATTGCGTGCAAAATCAACAAACTGGATAGATGCCTCTGTCCCGACAAATCCTGTGCAGATTGCATAGAATCCACCAGCTCCCGGAGTTTCAATAAGCTCAGCATGCTTTAGTGATGTATCAAGACGATGCCAGCTAGCCGGATTGGGTGTAACAGTACCTGCCTCTACAGAGGATGGGTCAACCCGAAGATGTTCCGGATGCTGCCTGATAAAGTCTACAATAATTGGATCAAGCTTTCCAGATGCCCACTCAATGAAGTCATCCTTTGTCGGTTCCAAGTCAACAACCCAGAAACGACGTAGCAATGCCGGATCCATCTCTTCAACTGTATATTCATTTCCACAGTTAATTGCTGCAATCACCCGTGTTCCCGGATGTAGCTTATAGGGATTTCCACTTGCATCATTTCCAAGCTCACGGTCAAGAACCAGTTGAAAGAATGATTGCATAACACCTGGTAGAGATCTGTTAACTTCATCAAGCATCAAAACAACAGGCTCGTTGCAAGCTCTAACAAACCAGCTAGGCATGCAGAATGTCATAATACCATTCTCTTTCATACCCTCCATATCAGGATAACCACCGACATCTCCCTCTTGCATCGTAGATCCTCGAACATCAATGTATGCCATTTCAAGATTATCTGCGACTCCCTTTGCAAGCATTGACTTACCAATACCAGTAGGTCCACGAAGAAGGATTGCAATCTCTGGTGGGAGAGATCCTGCAACAGTTTGAAAAGTTTTAATATCCACGACTAACTCCTATGTTTTTGTGGTTTGTTTTGTTTACCTTTATATTATACATAATAAGCTTCTAACTTGCACGCATTGCAACTTCAAGATTTTGTGTAATAAGCGTCTTAACGTACTCAGTTTGAGACTCAATCTTCTCCGCCGCTTTGATAAGCTCGTCAGCCCTTTCTCGTTTCTGCTTAGCTTCTCTTTCAATCCTTTCGAATGAGGGAACGTTCTTGTCAAGAATATCACCAGGGACTGCCCTGTCAACAAAAGAAACATAAAATGTCTCATCGGGATAAATGGGTTCTAGCATCATCTTTGCTAGAGATTTTACCTCCAAAGAAGATTCGCCAAAGAAGAAAAACTTACTTCCGTATCCTACACTCACTTGATAAAGACCTGGAATCGCGCCAGAATCCCTAACTCTTCGAAGAGCTCCAATAATCCGATTATGGATTCTATTTGACTTACGGGTAATGCCTGCCCTTTGGCCAGATGTAAGATAGTACTCATGTTCGGTTGCATCAGTCTTATAAAATTGCTCAAATACATATCCGCGAACATCTGATTCACATCGAAAACCTAGATCCCACAATGTCTCATCAGAGTATCCCCATCCTGCGTGGTCACACTCAACCCGATTCTTGTGCTTATTGGCATCATAACAATAGTATTCAACAACATTGTAAGTGGGATTTTGTCCCTTCTCTCCCTTTGGCTTACGCAACAAAATATCTTTAACGATCTTGTACCTTGACTTTTCTTCCATGTTGTTTCGGTTCATCTGTAGATTTCCTTTTATTAGTTTCTTTTGTTTCCTACACCTTTATTATACATTTAGTAGCTACAAATTACACGTACAGAACTTTAACCTAGCATTTATTTTTCTTCACTTTGTGAATCATATCTCTTCTTACAGTAATAACTTCATCATCTATTAAAACATCATATCGAGAAAAATCTTCAACTGCTGCTTCACAAACTGGCTTGACAATTACACCAACTCTTGGATCCTGATATCTTTTTCTCCATGAATAGATTTCAACTAAATCACCAGAATAAAGACTTGTCTCTTCATTGTTTGTCATTCTTGCAGTAGTCTCTCTTAATATTATTATATGCTATGAGCATGAATATGTTCACGATCAGTCTGTAGTACAACAAGATTGCAGTACTGAGAAGTCTTAAATTCTTCTCCGCAAAGAAGTTGACAAGTGCTGGGCTTTCCAAACTTAAAGTCAATAGAGTAAAGAATACCACTAAAAGATTCTTTTATATCATATCTTGAAGATGGTATGGAATATACAAGGTCACCAATTTTAGGTATGAGGAGAGATGATGAAGCTACTTGTGATGATGGCAAGTCTATTTTAATGCATGTGCTTGCAGGTGCTATCTCAATTTTTGTAAACGATCTTTCTGGGATCTCTCTAAGAACAAGATCTTGATGACCAACCTCTATAACTTTACATACTGAAAAGTTTGGTGAAAAATCATCACCTTTTTTTTGAGTTCCACCTACGCAAACAACAATGTCACCTTTCTTATAGTGATCTTTCATAGCTTTAACTATTTCCTACGGTGTAATTGCAATAACACTAATTCTCTTTTGCCTCACTTTTTCACTAATTCTTGCTCTTTCAGATGATGTTAAGGGAATCTGAGAGTCAAAGTCACTAATAATTGCAAGTGTCTGACCGCTCGATATGAGATCTAAAATGTGCCAATATGAATACCATATTTCAGTACCCCCACCAGGTCTGACACTAAGTGCCCTCTGCCCACTCTGGCATCTTCCTGTATATGATATATACACCTTGCTACCTCTGGGTCTTGAATTAGAAATAACGGATAGCCACGATCTGTATGTACTTGACATTGATCCTGATGCATCTATCAGGTAAACATCTGCAATGATCTCTGGGTATGCTGGGAACCTTACAGACGTTGTCTGGGATTGTATGTCTACACGTCGAGCGCTGGCATCATGATTTGCTGAAAGCTCAGCTACACCCCGAGTGGCTACGACAGCGCCCGATCTATTTTGCCTTATAAATTCTCTAACTGAGCTTGCCCTTCCTAGTGATAAACCATAATTATAGTTATTATTTCCACATCCATCAGTGTATCCAGTAACTGTAAAATACCTTTCGCTAGGGTGAGAAGCTAGATATTGTAAAATTTCACTTTTTTGAGATTGTGAAAGCTCGTCACTTGATTCACTAAAGTAAACACGACTGATAGATGGAAATTGATAATCTTCACTTTCAATTTCAAATGGAGAGATGCTTACACGACAAGTACAGTTTAATGATTCACATCTTTGTGCGCCATAGTCTGAATCAATACTAAACATTTCTAAAGGCGTTTTATCATTTATCTCTGGCGGTATTGCCGGATGTGTAATAGATAATATTCCGAACATTATTGACGACAAAACTATCATTCAGCACTCACAATTGATCTCCACGCAGAAGGATTCACACTTATCTTAGCCCCTTTCCAGAGTACAATCTGTTTTCCATATGACATATCATCATCTTCCCTCTCACCTACATAAATAACAACTGTATCCTTACAAGGTCTTCTTGAACATCTCTCTACAGTGAGACATAGTAGCTTGTCTAGATACACAGACTTTTGTCTCCGCCAGGAAAAACCCTCCTTGGGCTTGAGTAGCATTCCTTGCTTTAGCTCAGATACTTTCATTTTACCTCTCACATAGATATATATAAAGAACTAGAGATAAGGCAGTCTATCCGATGCTGTTTTAACTTCCTATCTCATACCAGCTATTTACACCATCAGATATAAGCTTTTTCCAACTTGCTGGGCTTGGGAGGTTCATCGATGTAGTAGACGGATTTCCGTCCAAGCTGTCCCCTGCTGAAGCATTGATAGTTATCGCATTAACATCGCAATAGCCAGCTGCATCCTTGATCGTTAATACCATCCCAGGATTGTCGCTAGCATCTGGAAGCGTTAATGTTATTGCACTATCAATTCCCCCTTCCGCGGTTGGCCGAGTATTGATCAGGAGCACACAATCGGTAGTAGATACTGAGTATGTTGTACCCGGGTCATTTGCAGCATTGATGCTATGAACGTTTAAAGCAAGAGAACCCATGATGGTAAGCGTTGATGTTGGTGTTGCGTCATTTATTCCTATTGCATTATTTCCGCCATCGACATAAAGCATATGAGTATTATTGTTAGACTCTACTCGAAAATCTACTAATGAATCTGAACTTTCGTTAACGACAACTTCGGGAACTGATCCATTTAAGCGAAATCCCTCTCTTGTGACGCCAGCATCATTTACTTTCATAACAATATGTTTATTCGGAAACAGCTGCTGGATTACCAAGTTATTTGAATCATTAATTCCAATTTTTGCTCTATCTGCATCACCCTCAGTGAATGAAAGATATGGTGAAGCATTATCATCTTCACCATTTAGGGTCAACAATTCTGTGGGAACTGTTGTTCCAATTCCGACTCTATTAGACCCAGTTACAAATAGGGGAGTCTGGTGAAATGCGGTTTCAACCTTGAAAATTGCTCCGTCATCAGAAGAAGACAGATGGAGAAGAGCTGCTGGTGACATGGTACCGAAGCCCACTCTATCATTTGCTGCATCTGTTCGAATAAGGTTCGCTTGATTCGCTCCTCCAACCTTCAGATCAATATTAAGAACGCCGGGATTAATGACTACTTTATCTTGAAGATCTTCTTCTAGTTTTATAAAAGCCCTGCCACCTGCTTCAAGAGTAATAGTATCATCTTCGAACCTCATGAAAGTATCTTCGTCACCGTCATGCTTAATGTATTGCTTGACCAGTATTGCGTCACTTGCTATTTTCAGCTCTTCACTTCCACCGGCGGCAAACGTTATGTTATCATTCGAGGGAAATTGCAAATAAGTGTCTGGATCCCCTCTGTGGATCAGTTTTTCTCCCACAGCTATTTCATCATCGACAGAAAGTGTCGAGCCGGGAGTTGCAACACCAATACCGACTCGTCCATCACCTCTTACTTTGAACACTGTAGTAGACCCGGCTTCAATATCCAGAATTGTAGTCCCTGTACCTGTTCCGTCTGAGGTTACCTTTAGACCGTGAGCAGATGAGCCGGCATCATTGTCAATAGTTGCGACATAGGCATTAGACGCATCAGCGTAGGCATGGAGAGTTGTTGCTGGTGACGCTGTTCCGATTCCGAGGCCTGTTGCATCGAGAACCATTTTTTCTGCTCCAGCGACATCGAACCTTATTTTGTCTTCATCTGCAGATTCTTCTACCTGGACCTTCGTATCTCCGTCAGCATCTCTTATCTGATCAAGAATCAGCGTCGACTCATCAATATCATCACCGGTGAGTGAGTCATCTTTTATCTGCTCACCTCTTATTCCAGATCGAGCCATCAGTCTTCCTCAGGGAACTCGACAACATTTTGGTCCAGGCTATCAAGGAAAGCAGCAAAGTCGATATCATCTTCTGCAACCTCGCTCGAACCCTGTTGAGATGCGAGATCTTTTGTTTTCATCATCTGGTCATCATCTTCATCATTCCATGTATGCGGCATTGTCCATCTGTCATCGCCTAGAGCTTCAAGTGCATACTCAATATCTTCATCAAAATAGTCGATACCGATTCTTTCAATAATGTCTTCAAGTGAGTGTGCCTGATCACCTGACTTTCCTGAAATGTAGCTATTATAGACGTGATCTGCAAGTGCTGGTACTTCGCCTTTATGACCATCAAAGTCTGTGTAGGGACTAAGAAAAAGCTTGTGGTCGACATGGACTGCAATATCATCACCGTCACCATCAGCATCAAGCATCTCTTCAGCACGTGATGCCAGTGCTCTTGCAACTCTCTCAACTGCCTGGTCTTTCTTTTGATCGGATGAGAACATGTCCACGACTTCACCTTCATTCAAAGACTTCGTATCAATACCGGCAATGCGCATCCACTTAGACTCAAGTGATTCCTCTTTTCTTTCCATTCTTTGAATAGGCTGAAGTGATACCATTGCAGCTTCTCTGAGAGTGCTTCTTCTGATTTTTCTACGCCGGGATCTAGCAATCTTATGCTTCTCTTCGTTTATAATTTTTCTTAGCAATTCTTTTGTCAATTTCATAATAAGATCCTCATACTATAAGTATTTCACTTTAATTAATTTATCCGATAACATCAGCATCTGTTGATGATTTATGTGTCATCATGGCTAGCTTTCTCTGATCTATGTTTCTTGCAGTTGCTACTGACGGGTCAGTTCCTTTTGATCTAAGCTTGTTAAGATCAGACCCTACATATTCTTCTTCTGCATCAAGGTCACCCTGCTCACCAGAATTATCATCTTCATATATGCTTGGCGGCTCTGTGTCTACTGCTATTCCCAATGGTCCTGGCCTAGCTTCAGATTCAAGAAGAGCTCTCGATATATACTCTTTAATTATTCTTTTTAATTCTCTACGAGTGATTTTCAAAATTTATTCCTCTTTATCTGCATGACTTTGTATCCAAGTCTTAAGGCTAGAAAGATGCCTAGATAGATTTCTAATATGATTAAGTGCATCACTTTTTCGATAATCATCTTTATTGTTAGAGTCATAGAAGTACTTGCCGAGCTCAAGCATGCTATTTGCTGCAAGCTCTTCTGGCTTAGTGCCATCTATGCTAAACTCTTCCTTGATAATCTGCCTTAATTGCCTGCGTGTTATTTTCATTGTTTCACCTTCAAGACTTTTACCATCCGTCTTCCGCCGCAGCACTCAGGGTGGGGTTCTTCTCCGACGATCTCAAGTCCCCTGTCTGTAAACCAGTCCCATCTTACGGAGGGGTTAGGATCTATTTCCTCACAGCTGGTCATTGGGTAAATCCACCAGCCGCCATCGATTGTTTTCGATTTTCCAATTTCAAGGTCGTACACCACACATCCTTCCGGAATATCTGACTGAGGATTCCAGTAGTTGCCTGGCTCACTTTCGTCTGCTTCTTCCCTCACCCTACCGATGATTGGAAAGGCAGGGTCATCCAAGTTTTCTTTCATCTTTGCAACTTGTTCTGGTAATTGGAACGACTGAGATTCCTCGCCGTTCGGACCCCTGCTTTGGTCGAAATGGATTGTAGCAACATCCCAGCTCTCTTGAGTGCCATCCGTGGTTGTCCACGTTACGCCTGTCTGTGTCAGCTCATCAACCTTAGCCCACCTAGTCCCGCGTAATCCCGCCGAAATGGTCAACGTGTACCCAGTGGTCATAAGGTAATCACCCCAGTCCCAGTACAGTTCAGCTTTCAAGGGATTGCCACTGTATTCAACCCAAAGTGGCCGCGCAAATATTGGTGTGTCAGCAATGTCCTTCACGTCGACAATTTGTCCTAGCTCTTCATTTTCTACCAGTCTAAATAGCTCTTCTTTTATCAGACTTCTTAATTTTCTGCGCGTGATTTTCATTTATTATCCTCTTCAGGTTTTTCGTTTGGCTTAGATGGGCCGCCCCAGTACCAGTCTAAGCTATCGCCCTCTTCTTCAATTTTTTCTTTAAGCGCGGGAAGGTATCTAGAAATCTCATCAATTTTCTCAACTAGCTGTGGCCCTGAAAGACTTGACGACTTAGCGCTGTCGCCTGAGGAGCCGTCGCCTTGTTGAAACCTGGTCCAGAGTGCAGGGTACATAGAACTAATAGCAACAGCGGCTTTTGTGTAATCTTGAGAAGCCCTAGGGCCTATCCTAGACGGATCACCAGATACTTTTGAACTACTCGTCCTGCTGAATGCTACGCCTCCAGCATATCCTTTTGATGTGAGTGCCTCTGTAGCAAGGACTTCTTTAATGATCTGCCTTAATTGTATTCTCGTAATTTTCACTTTATATTCTTCCTTAATAATCTGCCTTAGTCTTGATTCTGAAATCTGAAGAATTTCGAGACCCTTGTGTGGCTTGTGCCCTGATGATATCTCTGCGTGATCTATAGGGTTGACAAGATTATCTCCGCCATCCCAGTCTTCGTGGACATCACGATCTGATTCACTCTTTTCTTCATCAGACCATTTTTTAGCCATTTCTGGTTTATTTGCCCACATCCACTTTCTCTGCTTTTCTGATTTAAATGGCATTTTTTTCTGTCTTGTGTTTAACCTGAATATACATATTTCTAAATCTTTCAACTATGCTGAGAAATATTATGAAATTTAATGTAGGTGATCTCGTGCGCATTGTATCTTCACACAATAGTGATAAATTCTACGGCCCACCAGCTGTTATAGTTAAAAAATATTGTGCTGATCCTAAAATACTTCTTCACAATGAAAAAGAAAATAGGGCATGGCTTGAAGAAGAAGGGATGTCATCTGAGATTGTTTATGACATAATGTATAAAGGATATGTTGAAAAAGCAGTAAGAGGAGAGTGGCTAAGGCATTTTAATGAAATGTAACTAGTGAATAGATCCCTTTGGTGCAAGCATAATTATAATTCTATGATCACTGAACCTTTCAGAAAATATCCCTAATATATCCTGTGAATTAGCATGATCATCTATATAAATAACAATGTGAGATCCTCCGTCATCTGACTCTATCTTTACATCAAATGCTCCAGTAGTGTGATCTGGCATATCTACTCGAATTAGCTCAACAGTATCTTTTTGCCTCATTACTGACTCTCTTCATCATCATCCTCATCACCAGCTTCTGGCAAGTCATCAATATCTAGATCATCATCCCAATCAATAGCAGGAGGTGTATAAACGGCAGGTTGTACATCTTTTTTCTTCGTGCAGCATAAAAGGAAAATAGCAATCAAAATATATCTCATAACGCCTCTGGGAGAATCTCTAATAAATATTAAACTAATCTCAAAGAATCAATCTATGTTTTGCTCACCAAATGCAGATTCATCACCCTCTATTCCCGCAAGCCTTCTTTTCTCTCTTTCAGCAGCTGTGCCATATCCAAGTGGGACTTCTTCCTCATCTACATTCTCATCATCTTCAAATATTCCGCTTGCAAATGCCGATCTGTCTCCCTGACCTCTAAGATACATTGGAACCATTTGCTCATCTAAAATCCTTGCTAGCTCTTCTCTTATAACTCTCTTAAGCTTTTTCTTTGTAATTTTCATTTTCTTCCATGTTAGTTTCAAGTTTTCTTAAGAGCCACGACGAGCTTTGTATCTTTCCTCCGCCTACATTAAACATTACTTCACAATCTAATTCTTGACAAATTTCCCACTCTGGAATATCTTCAGGCTCTGCTCTATCACCGCCTTTTGTAAAATAAGTAGGCTTTAGCTTTTCAATAGCACCAATAACATTTTGTGTACCGTCATCCCATATCAAAACTGCATCGACACCTCTAAGGCCAGCAATTATCTCTGCCCTTTCCGCTTCAGGCATAAACGCTCCGCCCTTCTTTCTATCTAGAAATCCATCACCATTAACAATAACAATGACATATCCGCCATCAGTATCAGCCATATCAGTTGTTTCAAGTATACATCGAGCATGACCTATGTGCAGAGGGTCAAACCCTCCACTTGTAACATACACTGGTATCTTTCCCCATATATCATCGTCAACTCCCAGTGCACTTATTAGATTATCAGCATCTCTAAAAATCTGCATAGGAACCTCTTTGCTGTTATAAATATTTCAATCTATGCTATTTAATTTTAGATATAATTTTATTTATTATTTTAATAGTTTCTTCTGGCCCAGATGTTTTCCAAGCTCTTCCAGAATCATTAAGCTCTGTAAAAATATGCCAATCATTTCCTGTTTTTTCGCATCTGTCACCTACAAAAAATGCTTCTTTTCCTTTGTAGTGAGACAAGCTATATGTCTTGTCCCATCCTAGCGGATAAATATCGAAGCTAGTTGACCCACCAAGTGCAACGACTGCTGGAATATTTTTTTTATTAAAGGCAACCTCTAGAGACTTTGCTATTTTTTCTCTAATACCATTCTCTTTGTCTGCTACGATCCATGATTCTCTTTCAGAATCACCAGCTAACCTTCCAATTGGACACCAGTTAAGCATAGAGCCCCTGTAGTGAAAGAATATTCCAGTATATGGTAGAGGATGACATAAAGATATTTGCAACTGCTCAGCAAGACATGACTGTAAGATATAGTTATAGTCTTCCTGACCTAGTGAATCTATCATGTCAGCAGTGTGTGTACTAATCCATTGCGCAGTGTAGCTATCCCACTCATACATCTTCGTACCGTTACAAGGCAATAGGTCAACCAAATTCGGGTCAACAAGGCCGAGTCGAAACATTTTTGCGCATTGTTGCATAATGTAATCATAGTCTGACCCTGATACAATTCCTATTCGAGTATGGCAAGATAACTCTTTTAAAGCATCTATAACATCTTTCGTAATTTCTTTTCTTGGCGGGGTAAGTGTTCCGTCCATATCAAAAAGTGCAACTTTCATTCTTTCTTTTCGCAACTAATTACTGGATAATCATTGTTTTCATTCTTTACTACAAAAACTTTGCCTCCAACATTTACCTCACATGGTATAGCAGATATAGGCATAACTGCAATACCAGGCTTACCATTAGTTTCTGGATTTATACTAAACTGAATTGTTGCAAAAACTGGATCATGTGAAAGTATTGTCCCAATCAAAACATAGCTAGTTAGTGTCATTTATTTTCTTTCCTTTTGGTGACATACAAATTATAATCTTTCTAAAATCTTTTGTTCAACTGAAGTGTGTCTAGAATGACTATTCGTCTTTTATGAAATCTTTCTTTCCTGCTTTTTGAATATCAGATGCATGGATCCTTATTTGATCTCCCTCGTAGAGTATTGTAGCTACTTTTTCCCATGTTTCGTATTCAACAAGAAGCCCAATTTTCCAATCCCAGATTCCACAATCAGTCTGTTTTTTTCTATGATACCTTTCCTTTCTAAATCTGACCATGTCACCCTTCTTCATCTTTTTCAACCTTTGAATAGTTTTTCCAGTCTAGCCAGAACCCAATTGAAACAAGCAAGTGCATTAAAAGTGAAGACAATACCTCAATAACACTATGATAGTTATTAAAATGCAAATGAACATGGCCAACTATCCAGAACGGTATTGCAAATTGCTGACTATACCATATTAGAAAAAATTTTGAAAATCTTTGTATCTTACTCTTTCTCACTTTTATTTTCTTTGTTAAACTCTCTAAGATTTTTACAATTATCGTCGAGGCTAGATTTGTGATGGACATGTTCTGGAATTGGAACTGGCTCACCATCGCCGTCTATTCTTACAAAAACCATATTACATCTACACACATTTTTCTGTGTTCCGTTATAAATACTATGACGCCTTGCTTCAAGCTCAACAGTTAATGATGTTGTTCCAATTTTAACAACACGTCCATAAATTTTAATAAGTTGCCCTGGCCTAACTGGTCTTTCAAACGTTAGTGCAGAAATATGCTTCGTTACCATTCTTCCTGTATCTGCTACTTGACATGCAAAAGCAGCAGCAGATTCATCTAGCCAGCCCAGCATTGTTCCTCCAAACAGATTTCCATGATACCCAACCTGCTTAGCCATTACGTAGTGTGTAGAGATAAGTGACATCTCACTTAGATTGCTCATTTTCTATTTTTTCACCTGGGCTGGGTCACTGTATCTCTCATTCCAAAATTTTTCAAACATATAGTGAGATATAACAAGAAAAGAGTGAAGTGCAAGTGTAAATGTTGTCGCTCCTCCGATGTCACGAATAAAAATAAGTGAAATAAGACACGTAATTAAAATTGATATACATCTCCATATAATAACTTTTAAGAAAAGAGGGTTCATTTTTTAAACTTCATGAGAGCTAACAAGCTTTAAGCTTTCGCCATAAACTGGACAAATCTTAGAGTCTGCGGAAAACAATATGCTGTAAGACTCTTTATCAACTATTCTTACAGGCCTTGCCATCTCATGAACTGACATGGTAGTTCTGTATCTTATAATCCCAACGCCTTTCTTTTCGTGACTTACAACATCACCTATTTCAAATTTCCACTTTCTTTTCATCATTTATATAATGTAATCTCCAGTCTAAAGTATACAAAAAGAAATATTCCATTTACATAAATAGACTATAATTTATGAGAAATTATTAAATAAGACTTACCCAGCTACCGTTTTCGTAACCTTGAAACTTGTTAAGCGTAGTATTATAAATCATCATACCGTTAACAGCATTTAATGCATTTCGCTGAGTTGTTGTTAGTCTTGGAAGTATAAAGTAAGAATCTGGTGCACCGCCACCAACATCTACTGAACCTGTAACTGAAAGTGCAATAGCATTACTTCCTGTAATATCGAATGTTGCAGAAAGACCGCTGTTTGCTTTTTTTCCAAGTCCAATTGCACCATTCGATGCAGACATTGAAAGACCTGTACCCCAGATAGCACTGTTGCTTCCTGTAATTACTTGTCCTTCAACCCCTGATTTTGCCCAGTCTAAGTCGAAAGCGCCCGCGCTGGCTCTAAAGCCCCAGCGAAAAGCACCACCGCTAGTTGTATCATAAATCCATCTTCCGAACACTGATTCACTGTGGTCTGCATCAAACCATGAATTATTTGATACATATTGATTTCCACCCATGTGAAAGTGAATACCCTCTGCACGACCTTTTAGCTGAAGTACTGAACCGCTTGTCTCATTTGTACCAGCATCGGGAGATGTATTAAATGTAACGTTTCTAGTTACATCAAGGCCATTCGTTATTACAGTATTGCCTTGAATCTCAACGCCTCTACCTTCTTCGTTAATAAAACCAAGACCTTGATTGTATCTAGACTTAATTGGCAAAATAATATCCCTTGCTATCTAGAATATAAGTATTCTATATTTCTATAACTTATAGTATTTCTATAACGCTGATTTCAAAATTTAATGTCTTTCCAGCCATCGGATGATTAAAATCAAGAGTTGCAGACTCTTCATCAAATGCATTTATCTTAGCCATCATCTCCTGTCCCATGCTATTTGTCCCATATACTGTTGCTCCTTCCTTAAGCACAAAGTCTTCAGGAAATGATGTACGTGGAACCTCTTGAATTGCATCTGGATTTATCTCACCGTATGCATCCTCAGGAGAAAGAGTAACACTCTTTGTCTCACCTTCAGACATTCCGCCAAGCGCTGATTCAAATCCAGAAATAAGATTTCCTGAACCTACCTCGCATGTAATAGGTTCACCCCTATCATGCGAGCTATCAAACTCTGTTCCATCGTTAAACGTTCCACGATAATGAAGTGAAACCTTAGTTCCGCTCTCTACTGTTTTCATAATTTTATTTTCCTATTTAAATTGAGGCACCTGTATCCCGTGCCTCCCTGCGGATTTTATTAAGCGTTAAGCGCTATATGATTCTCTAATATTAACAGCGCAGGGACCCTTTCTGCCTTCACCAATCTCATACTCGACCTTTTCGCCTTCATTGACAGTTTCAGTTCTGAGCTCTGAGACGTGAAAGAAAATATCTTCCCCTTGGTCTTGAGTAATAAACCCGAAACCCTTGTTTGTATTAAAAAACTTTACTTTACCTTTATTCATTTATCTTCTTTTTGTTGTTGTAAAATGAGGCACCTGTATCCCGTGCCTCCCTGCGGATTTCTTATTTACTTCTTTTGTACGAATGCATAAAGCTTTTCAGCTTCTGCTATGACATCCTCAGTAGTATAAGGTTCTACTGCCTTTCGCTGATAGCTTTTACTATTCTCTGCTAGGAAATGCTCATTTTGCTCAAGGCGGTTATTCCTATCGCATACTATTCCCGTAGCCATTCCCAGCAATTCTTGACGGAGCTGGTATCCGCTTTTATTTTTATCACTCATTTTTTCTCCTTTGTGTGTGTGTTATGAGTATGAGACATCTGTAAACCCATGCCCCCCTGCGGTGTTCAACCTATCGACTATTCTTAGTTTCTTGAACATGTGTGCGAACATCTTGTGCTGTTGACTTAAGAGTTTGCATTGCTTTTCTAACACGTGTCCCTGCAGAAAGATTTCCATCATTATAAAACTTTCCATAATCTGTCTGAACTGACTCCAGAAGTGTAATCATTTCAGTTAGAGTGCTTGGTGTTGATGTGTCTATTGTATTGCTCATTTTTTTCTCCATGTAAATGAGACACCTGATAACCGATGTGCCTCCCTGCGGTATATAATTTCCTGGAGCCGCTTGCCAGATTCGAACTGGCGACCTGCTGATTACAAATCAGCTGCTCTGACCAGCTGAGCTAAAGCGGCATAGATTCATAATATCAGCATTTTCCGACTTGTTTATTAATTTTATTAAAATTTATGATCCCCATTATCATCAGGTTTAATTACACCCCCATTTACTAGGGCAATAAGAAGAGTAGATAGAACATTTTCAATATAAGCTATCCTGTCTTCTATTTGACTAATCTGAATAAGAATATTACTGCATTGATTTGTTATTTTATCTACTTGATATTCTAAAATATTATTACTATCCAAAACTCACCATCCAAAATGGCGCCTCGATCAGGGTTCGAACCTGAGACCCTCTGATTAACAGTCAGATGCTCTAACCAGCTGAGCTATCGAGGCAAATATGGTTACTAGGAATGGTCGGATTCCGTTCACCTCAAGTTACCTATATCTCTTCCGACCAAGAGGGGCATTTATTTATCTTCTCTTTCCCTGTCCGCGATATTTCTTTTTATATCCCTTGTTTCCACCGTTTGGGCCAGGATTACCATATTTAGTTCTTTTTCCTAGACCCTGAGATGTCTTTTTCTTTGGTGCCCTTCTATCGCTTAATTTTTTCATTTTTTAGCTCCTGTGATAATACTATAACTTTTACCGATAATCTTTACAATAAAATAAAAAAGATTATCGGTAATTCATATGGTACCTGAAGCGGGACTCGAACCCGCATGCCCAACGAGGCGAGAGATTTTAAGTCTCTTGTGTCTACCAATTCCACCATTCAGGCAAATATTTCTAACTTGCATACTTAAAGCTACTATGATAAATTTCAATGTTGGAGATCTTGTAGTCCTTAAGCCAACATATTCTTGCTATGGCAAGACATGTGTTATTGTAAAAATTCATAAAAATGATATGCCAGGTGATGGCGGATGGATTTCATTTAACTATGAGGTTGTTACTGAATCTGGAAAAATAGTATATATTACTGAATCATGTGTATCACATACACTTAAATAGTAATGGCGGAGAAGGTGAGATTCGAACTCACGGTATGTTTCCATACGCCGGTTTTCAAGACCGGTACCTTAAACCACTCGGTCACCTCTCCTGGAGCGGATAACTGGATTCGAACCAGCGACCACCACGTTGGCAACGTGGAGCTCTACCGCTGAGCTATATCCGCAAGAAAAAAAGGGTGAGAGGCTTAGCACTTCTATTCTCTCTGCCCGTGACCATCAAGCCTTTTGAGCCTGTCCCCTTCTAGGGTTAGATGTAAGCACACCGGAAAGTAAATCCGTTCACGAGCTTTCTCCCTGTTCTTAGCCGTAAGACTACGGAACAGCACGCCTTACTGTCGTCATATGATATTCTGCGTTCCCTTGAATGAGCTGTACACTTCACTTCTCAGTTACGCGCCATATTTCCAAACCTTGGGAGGATGTCCACATGACCCCTTTCAGGACGGCGGTCTCGTTTCCGATTCCGCCAGAGAGACTTCTATCACCGACAGTTAAATTCTAGAGGATCTTAATGGTTGCTCCTTCCCAAGACTTTTTCTTGGTTGTGCCTTTATCCCGTTTCCACGATGAATCTACAAGTCCGCGGATACTCTCAGCAGTATTCTCTCAGTGGTATGAAAGCTCATGCATCGAATCACTGGATGATATTCAGAACTACCACGCTCCTTAACTCATCCCCTCTCTTAGTCAGGTAGCACGATAGACGTAAGAACATCCCTTTCCTAAACGAGGTTTTCTCTATCACCGGCTTTCGCCGATTGTGCTCAAAGGTCGGTAATTCCATTTGAGTTTGTAGACCCGAGAACTAGGGTCTTTATAGTGATGTAAAAGATCTTGATATTTAATATTATAGTTTGAATATTAAATGTTCATAAAAAAAATATAAAATAAATTTTCTTTACATTCCCGTTGCTGTTCTCAGAACTTCACCCTGGACAACATTCATAAACTCCTCTACTGTAATAGTACCTGAAGCAACCTTGTTCAGTCGATCATGGAGTTTGATTCTATTCATAGTATAAACTGTCTCTTTAA
>Ga0080013_1002040_pt1 | contig 24899 bp, 65 predicted proteins | sample ETNvirenome_6_85_FD_69236 | JGI IMG/M metagenome (GOLD analysis project Ga0080013, IMG submission 69236) | Marine viral communities from the Pacific Ocean - ETNP_6_85 (SPADES assembly) (version 2) | ecosystem: Environmental > Aquatic > Marine > Oceanic | place: Pacific Ocean | collected 2013-06-19
CTAAGAGAAATTTTGGGGGAGGGGGGGTGTCAAATTGTCAGTATGCTTACGCCACATTGTCGTACAAACTATACTTCATTGTATTGCATTTGTCGTATAATTGCATATAGAAACCAATAAAAAAAAACTATTATGAAAACAAAACAACAAATAGCAAAACAACATTCAGAGGGGATAAGAGAATACTTAATGTTTGAAGGAGATTTAGAAATGACTAATCAAAAAGAAGATTACATTTTAATGACTTATGATAGAAAAAGAGAAAATTTTGCTTTACATCTTAACGGCAAATGTGTTAAGATAGCAAAAAGATGTTCAACTCTTATTGTCTACTTATATGAAAACGGAACGGAACAAATTAAATTAATTACTAACTAAAAACAAAAATCATGGAAAAGAAAATAATTAATTTTGATGATGCAGTAAGACTAGAACTTATTGCAAAATGGGAAAAATTACAAAAAAGGTATTATAATCTATTTGGTACTTCACGATTATACCATTATTATAAAAAAGTATATGATGATGATATAGATTTTGATAGAGATAAAATAATTGACGCACTAATGGTTGATGAAAAGCAAGCAGTAGAAAGTGGTAGCATTGATGATATTAGATTTGATATAGAATTAGTAATTAAAAACTTAAACAAATAACAGCATAAAATCCTTTGCGACTAATATAGGTAAATGAAATTATGAATTTTACAATTAGCACAAATCCTAACAAAAAGCTACATAAAGATTTGTATAAACAAATTAATATGTTAAGCGAACTCATTAACTCAAAAAAATATAAGTTAAAAGAGGAGTTGGAAAATTACCAGTTATTAAACCTCAAGATAAACCATGAAGATGGACTTTACGACCCCAATATCAAAACCTTAACTCAAACTATCAATGATTTTCAATACTTTATTGATACCTTAACCGAATTAAAAACCAAACTACCAGTAAAATGAAAAAAGAAAATTTAAAACCTTACGGATTAAGATTAACTCCAGATAATATAAAAAAGATAAAAGAAATTGCAGCAAAAGAGATGCGGTCTTTTAATCAAATGGTAAATATAATATTATCGGAATATAAATCTAAACAATAAAAAACAAAGGGAGGCGAAATCAACCTCCCTTTTTTTATACCTTACAAAACAAAAAGTTTAGAGCAAAAAAACAAGGTATAAATTCTCACTACTGGAAATTCTCAAATCCTATGCTATCTCTTAAACTCTGATTAGTAAATGGGGTACAGATAGAATTTTGCCTACAATTTTGTATTGTATTATTAGAGTAATTTGTGCCTAATCTTCCACCCTCTTGCATATTGGTAGCTAAATAATCAGATGGGCTTGGTCGCATATTTACTTGCTTTATTGGTGTTTTACCACTTCCAGCCACTACACATTGAAAGGATGTACCAGAACAAGTAATAGGAGTTGTTGGCACATCTATATTTTTTGAGATTCTACTACTTACATTATCTAAAACTTTACCTTGTGGGGTAGTATGGTTATTATTAGCTTTTATGTATCTACCTATGGCTTTTATTTTATTGATTTGGTGTTGAATATTAGTTATCATAACTTTTATTTTTTTATGTATTTACAAAAATACAATTATTAATTGGTTTAGTATAATTTTATTAATGTTTGGGTAAAATTTTTGAGATTTATGGAACTTGTATCACTTAAATTAACAATTTCTATATCTAATGTTTGCCCTCCATTAATTTGGTATATGGTACTCATACTTACCTCCCATGTAGCTGCTGCTTTTTGATTCCATTGTATTTGTCCGTTTGCTACCTCTACCCCATCTATGGTAAAATACATTTTAAAATTATCTGCTGCTGCACCAGAAAAACAAGAATTAATTAATAAGTAATATAATCCAGAATGTCGTGTTGTAATTATTCCAGTACCTCCAGCAAGTGTTAGATTCATATTTTCTGCTACTGCTAGGTCTGTTGTCCTTGCTAATGAAACTCCTACATCTACTTCGGCAAAGGCAGTTGGTTGTAGAGTATTGGTATAAAATGTACCCCATGCCCATTGTGGTTTCCATATATTTGGTCTATTTATTCCCATTACCACATTTTAAATATTACTTGACTAAAATTATCTAGGTTTATATCTGTACCATCAGTATTATTTTCAATTTGTAAATCTAAGGTATCATCTTCTATTAAATCCATCATGGTTTGACTACTTATTGCATATAAAGAACCATTTTTTTGTGTCCATTTCACTTTACCATCTGATAAATTTGTTCCATTTTTTCTCCAATAAAGAGTATAATCATCATTAGAAGAACCAGAAAAACTACAATGTACTTGCACCATAAATCTACCAGATACTTTTACTGTTATTACTCCATCAGTTGCAATCGGCATATTTTTTTGATAGGGAGTAGTTATTGTGCCTCTATCTAATTGTACTGGATTATCTCTGGATGGAATTGTTTGTGCTATTTGCGTATTATTATATGCACTTATCCATTGTAGCGTATCTCCATAAATATTTGGGCGATATACCATTTAAAATTGAGGTTGTATTGTCTTTCCTTTTATTAATTGAGCATTAAGGAATGAAAATAACAAAACCCATATAGTTAATCTAGCTAGATTTTTCCCTTTTGGAAACTCTAAATGATGTGTTGGGTTTTCGGCTTTTGCCCCTTGATTATAATGTATAATTGCCTCTAACATAAAGACAAAAAAAGTTATTATGGCTACTCTTTTCATTATTTAGTATGTGTATAAACTGCCCAAACTTTTCTCGTATTCATTACTCCACTTATTCCCACTACTCTTGCCATATATCCTTTTTTACGATATGATTTTGCTAATTTTTTGGCATTAGATTTTGCAAGAAAATGTTTTCTTTTTGTCCAAATCTTTTTACCCATTTTTCTGGTTTTTCTGTTTAAAACTCCAAAATCTCTTTGTTTTGAATATTTTACTGCCATAATTTTTAGTTTATTTATATTTTTTTAATAATTTTTTTCTTAATTTAATTAAAGTTTTTTTTTTACTCTTGGTACTTCAAACATTTCATTTTTATTATACATTAACGTTTTGCTTTTCATTTTGCTTATTGTTTGCTTCAAATTTTCGCATATTTCTATTGCCTTTTTTTTACTCATCTTACATTAAGGGCAAAATTTACTCTCCTTTTTAATAGAGTAGTAATTTTAATTCTTCTTTTACCAGTTTTGGTGGGGTTTGATATTGTACCACCAGTTGTACCATTTTTAATTCTTTTAAGCAAAGTTACTGGAATATCTTTATCGGCTGGAACACTTAATTGCCTATGTAAAGCACCTTTTTTAATCTTTGCTTTTTGAATCCATCTTTTATTTTTTTTCATTTTTTTTATATCCCCTATCTCTTTTTTTATTTCCAAAATCTAAAATATCCTCTTTTTGTTTTTAATGTAATGCTTTTATTATCTCTATGAAAAATAATTTTTGTGTATTTTAATTTTTTAAATTTATCTTTAAATTTTATTTTTTTTATATTGGATGTTGGCGTTCCCTCTGTTGCTGGGCTTTTTTTTCTACCACTTAAATATCTAAAATCTTTTTTTAAGGTAGGTAATATATCTCCTATTTTATCTCCCTCATATAAATCAATATATTTATATTTAGATTTTAAAGTATTTCTTTTCTTTGCCATCCCTATTTATTTTTTGCTAATTCTAATTCTAATGCTTTTTTAATGCTTACATATTTACCTCTATATTTTGGAGATGGATAAAAACTAGAAACAACATTTTTTTTGTTGAGCAACTTGTATGTTTTTTTCAAAGCGTTTAATTTATTAGTAAATTTATAGGTTTTCTTTGAAATTACATATTTGAATTTTGGATGTAATTTTTCCTCAGTAACTATGTATGTTTTCTTTGCCATCCCTATCTATTTTTTTCTTATATACATAGCGTATCTATGGGCTACCATACCTTTTTTTTGTGCTAATCTTACATAATAACCTAAATTTCTCATTCTATATCTAAAATTAATAAAATCTGATTTCCAACCAAATGTTTCTTTTAATTTATAGATTTTACCATTAAATCTTTTTGTTTTTGGAAATGCTTTTATTACACCTTTCTTTGCCATTCCTATTTATTTTTTATTTTTTCTCCTTTACCAAATAAATGTTTATAAATTTTTGGTAATCTCCCCTCTTTTTTATATAAAAGAATATCAGGGCTATTTTGAAAAACATAAAAACCATAAAACACTTGATTTTCTGGATTTAATTTACTTTTGTTATCCACTTTTTCTGCCATATAACAAATGCCATTTTTTAGCTTTATATTTTTTACCAAAAAAATCTTTTCCCCCAGCCCTCATTTCACTTTTTTCAATAAAGACATTATATCCTCTTTTTATTCCCTCTCTTTTAGTTTTTCTTAATTCTGATTTTATGGGAGAATATCCAATTAACTGATAGCTTTTACCTCTCCTTTTAATTATCTCAAATTGTTTTCTGATTTTTTTTCTTTTTATTTTCTTTGCCATCCCTATTTATTTTTTTCTTTTGGTATAAACTTTTGCTATTCTAATCTCTTTTGTTTCTACATATACATTTCTGCCTCCTACTTTTTTATACAATTTAGCTTTTTCGTATGCTGATTTTACAATTACTTTTTTACCTTTTTTTACTAATTGTTTTTTCTTTTTGATAGCATCTTCATAAAAAAAATGTCCTACATAATGATTTCTATAAATATCATTACCTTTCTTAAAACTATCTTTTAATTGATATAATTTCTTCTTTGCCATCCCTATTTATTTTTTTTAAAATTTCTAATAAAACTCATGGCTTTAGTTTTGGTAGAAAAATATTTTACCCCTCTCTTTTTATTTTTTCCACCATAACCCACTACATAAGGAGTAGATGCTATACCTCTTGGCGAATATTCCATACGGATATACCAACTTACATACTTATTTTTTGTTCTTGGATTTGTTCTTTCTAAAATCCAAAGTTTAGCACCTTTACCAGCAACTCTACCTTTAAATAATTTAAATCTTGCCATCCCTATTTATTTTTTTCTAATATAAATTTATCCACTCTATATAACTTGACACAGTAAAAGGTTTAGCTTTCCTATTAAGTTGTCCTTTAAGTTTTTTTCTAATTGTTAAATCTCTAGCCCCCCACACTCCTTTTTTTATTTGTTGGGCTTTGTATTTTTTTGCTTGTAATCTTGTTTTAAAATGTCTTACCATAGCTATCTATTTTCTTTTATAAATAATCATTCCAGTTTTAGATTTTTTACTTACATAGGTTTTTCCTTTATAGGTAAAACTTTTAGCACCACTTTTTTTTGCTTTAACCATTTTCTTAAAAAATTCATTCATTTTCTTTGCCATAACTATCTATTTTTTTCTCATTACATAAAATAAAACCACTATTCCTAAAATATAGTATGGAGTATAACCAAACCCCCAAATTGGCGGTATTCTTTCCCACCATTTTAGTTTTTCTTGTTGTAAAGGTTGTGTTCCATCCATCCCTATTTATTTTTTAACACCATATTACTACTATATTTCTCATTAGTGTATTCCTACTTGTTCTAATTGGTAAATGCTAAAACTCATATTTTGTAAAGTAAAAGCAACTTCTGGTGGTTCTTCACTTGTTAGAGTAAGATACATTTCTACATAATCATCTTTTTGCAATTTAGCAATAAATCCAGTTGATATTTCATAGTAAGGGGTGCGCTCTCCAGTAATAGATAGTTGCTTAAATTGTATTTTTCCATAACCTAAAGATGCACCATTTTTATAGGGTTCTATTCTCCAATTTCCATTTGTGCCTCCAACACCATTGCAATTAAATACAATAAAATAATATCCTAACCATGCTGCCGTAAGTTTTAAAACATCATCTGCTTCGACATTATCTTTTATATTCTTGGCGGTAATATTGCTGGTAGTTGATAGTGGGGAAACTAAAAAAGGAGTATCTGCGGTTGGCGACTCAATACTCGTTGTTGTTGCTGCATTTACAGATGCAACCCCTATCGTATTATGAAAAACATCTGGTCGGTGGATAGCCATTTTATATTTCCTTAATGCTTACACTTGGATTTCTAAAAGAATAATAGCCACCCTCTTTTTTATATACTCCTAATGCAACTAATTTTTTTCTTCTTAAATATTTATACACTTCAGTTTCAGCTTTGAAATAAAATTTCTTTTTTCTGGTTGCCATTATCTTTTTCTTCTTTTTGATTTAATTTTTCTTGCTTTTTTAATATGCTTTAAACCCTGATTTTCCCACATACCCCAAAATACATAATCTTTTGCCATGTACATTTTATCAGCATGAGTTAATCTTGGAAAACCACCAAAATCTTTTCTATATTTTCTGGCACAAAAAGGAATATAAACATTTACTATTCCTTTTATTGCTTTTTCTTTATTGAATACTCCTCTCTTTTTTTTCTTGGCATAATTTTCAAATAAAGCTAAATATCTTTGATAACAAGCACTATCGTTTTCACTATATAACACTAATTCTCTAACTGCAATTTTATCTATTGCCATAATTTTTGGTTGCTAATATACAAATTTTTCGTTTATTTGCTACCAGCTTCCCATCCTTTTGCAATTACCCATACACTAATAAATAATCCTACCATGCCCATTATCCATGCAGTACTACCTATTTTTCCTGTGGGTTTAATTCCATTTGCCATAATTTCTAGTTTTTATTAATTAATAATTTTGTTCTTTTTTAAGAGCCACATAAGTAGTAGTAATGAAACTGCTACATCTAGTGCCATCTGAAAGTTTTTTCCTTTATTTGATTTTAACCAACTTATCATCTTTGCCTTTTTTTAGGTAATAGTGGACTACCAGTTGGATTTTCTAAATTTACATTAGTATAAAACCCCCCTCCATAGGTTCTAGGTAGTTCTTGAGTATTAATCAATGTATTTACTCCATTTCTATAAGTACCTAAAGTATTATAGGGATTAAAAGATTTTATATTTCCTACTCCGCCTAAATCGGTTTGGGATGGAATTTGTGCATTTAGGGGTTTTCTTGGTCTTTCTGCATTTGGATTTGCCATAGATGGCATGATGTATGCACTTCCTTTAGGGGCAATTACACCACCCAAATTAGAATAAGGTTGGCTTGGACTATAGACTACTAGACCATCAAGTGCACATATTTCCCCACCATCCTTACAATTTATACACAACCCTCCGCTTCTTTTACATTCCTCCTCATCACAAGTTTCTGGGCATGACCCACTATGGTGGTAAACATTAATTGGTTCATTAAATTCTTTTGCCATTTTTCTTTTTTTTATTCGTTAATATTTATTTATTCCGATAAGGAGTAAAATTATCTATTTTAGTTACTGCCTTATTATCATAAGTAGATGGAGGTTCATTACTAAACACTCTTTGCTGATTTGATATTAAGGGATTATTCATATTGGGCATAGAATATTCACTTTTTTTAGGGGCTACTACACCACCCAAAACACTTTCCCAATCTTTTACTTTGTTATTTAAAGTAGGAATATTATAAAAATTTTCTCTTACTGGTCTATTCAAAATTCTAGCTCTAGGCGAATGAGGTGGTCTTGGAGTAGGGGCAACATAACAACATTTTAACAAATAATTTCCTAATTCGGTATGAGTAAAATTAATGCCACCCATTTGAGGTAATGCGAACATATTTACCCAATGATTTACTAGGTATTGCATAGTATGTGGACTTGTGCCATTTAATACTGCTTGATAATCGGCACACGCCTCTGCAAACATAGAGCAAGGATATTGGGTACACATTTGCTTACATTGTGCATAAGTTAAATTTCCGTTTGGATGCTGGTAACAAGTTCCTTGCTCACAAAACCAACCTAAATTTGGGTCGCCTCCTCCAGTATTATTATTTGTTGTATTATATATTGCCATCTTTATTGTTTTATAAAATTTATATAATCAAATTCTTCTTTAATTTCTTCCAGTTTTTTCCTAAATATATTGTTAAACCTACTAGCAATAAAATTAAGCCGCCCTTTTGTATATATAAAATTGTCTTTTTTTTTTACATCTTCCTTTAATTGTTCCATATTTAAATTAGGGCAAGATTTACTACTTCCAGTTTGTCCATGTGCTAAAATATTTTCAAAAGGAATACTATGTCTTATTTGTAATTTAGCTAGTGTCCATACTAGAGCTTTATATTGCGTTTTTCCTAACATCCCCTCATTATCTCCACAAGTATAATCATTACTATTAGGCAATCTATGGTCGCCAGTTATTACTATTCCTAAAGAGGTGGCATTATAATTAGAGGCATGATTAGAGATAACATAATCTGGTTGTGTTTGAAAAATACTACCATCTTTTATAATAAAATAATGATAACCAATACCAGCCCATCCCCTATTATCTACATGGTATCTGGCAGTATCGTAAACATGAAACTTCCCTTTATCCTCACTATCGGTTTGGTGTATAATAAGATATTTAATATCTTTTACATCCCTTTTAGGATAAACTAATGTAGGATGAGAGGGTAAATAAAGAACTAAATTTTCAATTATTGGCATTTCTTTTATCTTTTATTCTTTTGAATTTATAAACCACGCCTAATAAAACAAAGAACTGGATGGCTAAACTTAATACATCAGATATTACTTCAAAAGTAATTAAATTCATAAATTCATGGATTTGATTTATAAATATGCTTACTAAAAAAGCAAACGATAAAAAACTAAAATCTGCAATATCTTCCAATTTTAATAACATTATTTATTTTACTAATAAACGGCTGGTAACATTGGCTAAAATAATGGCTACCATTAACACTACTACACTTTGTAATGAAACGGATGCCTCTACTCTAATTGGCACTTCGCCACTTAATACACCAACCAAATCTGGTACTTGATTACTATTTGGCATTTTATTTCTTTTTAAATAAATTAAATTTACCCTCTTTATCTGCATCTTTATTGGGTACTAATTTTTCCACTATCCAGATAATTTTATTTAATATTGAATTATCTTTTGTACTAGGAGTTAATCTTACAATTACCTCAAAAATTGCTATTACACTCCAAACTATTGTACCCAAACTTAAATCATTAAAAAATTCCATAATTATTTATTTTTATTCACTTACAGAGGTACTATTACCTCCTACTGGGGTTGCATTACCTTTGCCACCTTTTGACATAAAATACATTAGCATTAATCCTACTATTCCTACCCCTATCCATAATGCAGTATTATTTTTTTGTGTAGGTGGATTACTACCTTTGTTTTTGTTACAACCACAACCTTTTTCTGGTGGTCTTGGTGTAGTAACATCTTCTATCATTTCATTTTCAAAATCTGGTATTATTTCTGGTTCTACCATTCCATTGTTTGTTAAATTGCTCATTTGTTTTTGGTTTTTAATTATTATTTAACTACTACTATATTACTTCTTGGTGTTCTAGGTCTATAACTTCTTCTAGGTGCTTTTCTCTTTCTAAAAAAAGGTAAAAATAAAGATAGTAAAATTAATCCAACAATTACGTGCCAGATTTTTACATCTTTTTCTCCTACTCTAAAAAGCACTTCATCACCGAACCATTTAATTTCTGTGGTGGTGGTATTATTTCCGTTTCCGTTTCCGTTATTATTTATTGGCATCTTATAGTTTTTTTAATTCTTTTATTATATATCCATATATTTTTGGGTACTATATACATTTGAGGGTCTTAATGTATCTAATCCAGTTTGTTCTTCTGGCTCAAAATCATTTAAAGCTATTGTATTTCTATTTTTAACATCTTGTAATTTTTTTAAGGTAGCACAATCAAATTTACCGCTTGGGCTTAAAATATTTAGTTGTTGTATTTGATTTAATCTTTGTTGTAATACCACTACTTCACATCCAGAATCGCCTATACCTAATAATTTTTGCTCATTTAAAGATTCCCCTCTACAACTAATTACATCTATTATCACATTTCCAAAATCAGGATTAGTACATTTTATGGGTAAGGGGTCGCCCTTACTACGTGTTCCTCCCTCCCTTCCATTCTTTTGCTCGGATGCTTTTTTCCACATCAACAATAAAAAAAGGGTTACTCCGAAAAATATGATGCCATTTATTTGTTTATCCGTCATTTTATATGCTTTGGGGTTACTTGTGCTGCACCATATACACATGAATTTACATCTGGTATTGTTGCTAATGGGTTAAAATTACTTGCGTTTGCATCTATACATCCCACTACTCCATTTAATTCACAAGAATTGGTTTGGTCGTTATAATTATAGGCCGTATCTGGGCAAGTACAACTTGGAAAATCTGGTGGTATTACTTTTAATCCAGTTGCGGTACAACAAGTAGGGCAAAGCCCCTCTTGACCCCCACCATTACCACCATTTCCTCCATTTCCACCATTTCCGCCATTAATTCCTAGTATATTCTCTACAACTTGCGAAAGAAACAAATAATAAAATAACACCATTAATGCTATTATTAATAATATTGTTGCTATTTTATCTTCTGGTTTTGCCATTTTATAATGATTTATCCATAATAAATTTGTCCGTTTTTCCCCATATATACACAACAATTTCTATCATTTGGACTATTGGTAGGCATATTTGTAACTGGGTCAACATTATAACATCCATATCCTTGACTAACTCCTAAATAATGATTTAAAGCACTAGGGTCATTACATCCATAAATAATAGGCACACAACACTTTGCACAAGGAGTATTGGCCTTGGGGTCATAATTTAGTTGGGTTGGCATAGTGCAACCGACAATAGTTGCACCAGTATTTCCTTTTCCCTTTCCATTTCCATTTCCATTTCCATTTCCATTTCCATTTCCATTTCCGTTTCCATTTCCATTTCCATTGCTCACATTACATTGGAGGTTACATTCTTCTAGTGGCATACAATTTGGATGGTCTGGGTCAGGACATTGTAAACATCCTCCAGCATCACATCTATATTTTCCATTTCCATTTCCATTTCCATTTCCATTTCCATTTCCATTTCCCTTAGTTTTCCTAACCTCTTTCGTTATCCAAAAAAAGAGTAATAATATTGCCACTCCAATAATTATATTTCTTTTTTGCTTTTGAGTTAATTTTTTCATTTTTTTAAATTTTTATTAAAATATTTGTGTGTCATTTACTTTTCTCCATCTACCATCAGCAATAGATGGGCTTGGGAGATTTCTTCCCTCCCAATCGGCTTTTATTCTAAATCCTTTCGTAGAAAATTCTGGACTAGCATCATCCCCAAATCCTACTACTTTATGTATTCCATTCAAATCCATTCTACATACACAAGTTTTCGTATGGCAATTATGATTAGGGTCGCTATTAATATGTGAAAAAGATTTAACACATCCATCTACTTTTATTTCTACCTCATCTCCAATTTTTAACTCATTTTGCACGTTATCATCACAACAAAGTAAAACCTCTGTACTATTCATTTGCGCACCTCCCCAATCAAAAGTATGCCACTCACCTCTTTGCTCTGTACCTTTTCTTTTTTGCATATAAACATATCCTAAATAAAAAAGTATTGCTATTATTAAAATAATAAGTAAAATTTTTCCACTTGCCCCTTTTGATATTTTTCCGTTTGTTGCCATTTTTTTTTAATTATATATATTGTTGGGTTTCTACTTGTTCGTTAATTACATATACAACTAAGAAAATTCCTAAACCAGCGAAAAGCCAAAATTGTATTGCTTTATTTTTAAATATTTTTTTCATCTTTTTTATTTTCTAAACAAAAAAACTATTGCTATGAGTAAAATTACTACCGGAAGAATTAAAGTAAAAAATTTAGATACTCTTATTTCTTCTTCTACTTCTGTTTCAGTACCTTTTGCATACGCAATCGTTAAATTGGTATTTGCTATGGTTTCGTTTATTATTGCTTGATTTAAACTTTGTTGTTGTATTACTTCTATTTCAGAATTTACTGTTATAAGTAATTTATTTAAATCGGATAATGCTTTTTTCCATAATTCTCTAACTACTTTCCAATCTTTGTATATTCCCTCTAATGTGGTTTCACTCCAATAACAAAACCTAGAATGTTTCCAGCAACTCCAATGGATAGCACTTTGCCATTGTGCACAATCTTTCTCTTTTTCATCCCAAAATTTTGTGTTAGTTACCGCTTGATTATAATATGCTTGTGCTTTAGAAATAGCCGCAACCAAATACATAGCATAATCTTCTAAATAATTTATTGCTTGGGCTGGGTCTTGCATATCATATTTATTGCTATCATCTTCTGCAATTAATTTTGTACTGGCGGCAGTTTGTAAACTATGTTGTTCATTTGAACTACCGCAACCGCCTATTACACTGGGCATAGTAATTTGAGTTACAGTACCACTTGTCCAATTATATGTAAATTGTGCCATTTTTTATTTTAAAAAGTTAAAGTCATTCCCGTTCTTTTCCAAATCTCCCTCATATAAGTTAGTTCCATACAATTATCCAAAATTCCACCCTCACATCCTAGAACACATTCATTAGAATAAGTTGCCCATACAACATTCCCTAATTCTTCTGAAAACCAGCCAAATAAATCCATCATTGTTGAATAACCCCAACCAGAATAATTTCTTTGCCCAAATTCTGTATATACTTTTTTCAAAGATGCACCATTTAAACATTGTAAGGAATTAAACATACTACTTTCATTTGTGCCAATTCCATCCATAGCATTTTCTAATTGGGCGGCAATCAGTTTTGCCTCATTTTCACTTATGGTATCTGGGTCGGCCAGAGTACTATTATCAATCGGAGTTACATTTTTTAATTCTTCTATATATTTTTTAAATTCTTTTGAGGTTTTATTTTTATATACTAACCCCAAAAGGACTTTCCCTATTCTATAAAAAACATAAAGCACCAATAAGAGTACAATTACTCTTATCAGTACCTTTTGCCAACTTCCTTGAAAAAGTTTTCCCATTTATTTTATGCTAAACATTTAATAATATTTCTTCTATCCAAATCAGTTATAATTTTTTTCTCAACTATAAATTGACTTGCATAAAACACCTTTTGGCTATCATAAGACCTAGAATTATCTGCTGCTTTATTTTCTATTTCTTCTTTTAAAGTAGGGTTATTATCTACTTTATTCATTTCTTCAAAAAATATAGTTTTAGTTGCTGGGTCAAAATTACTCCATAAATTAGTACAATCAAAATATCTTTTCTTATACCAATAGATGAAAATAACCAATATGGCTATCCATATTATTATACTCTTTTTTGTAAACATTGTTAGTTATCCACCACCATTACCATTACCATTTCCATTTCCGTTGGCTGGTTTCTTTTTCATCATAGGTGCAATTACCATAGTCATTAGTAGCATAGCCACGATTACCGATACGATAATTTTGAAATCAAATAATTTGTTCATTTTTTTACGATTTTAAGTTAATACTCTTTTAATTTAATTTTTATCTTTTTCTTTTTGTTAATCTTTTAAATATAAAAAACATAAAGCCAATAAGGACTAAAACAAAAATAATAGCACCAATCTCTTGATTTTTCTTGTTATTTGTATTTGAGTCATAAGTTATTGCCATTTTATTTTTTTCCTTTTTTCCTTTTAAGAACTAGAGCCACAACAATAACAATGGCAAATAAGATTAATCCAAATATAATCATTTGGCTTTGCCGTTTTTGTTTTTCTAATTCCAGCATATAAACTGCCGTTTCTAAACCACTATCAGGTTTTTTTAATAACCCTAATCCATAACCCCACTCTAAACCAGCACTAGAAATGGCATCCCAATCCCAACCAGCTATTGCACTCCATACACTTGGGCATGGGTCAACTCCTTGTGCTGGGGCTTCACATGACTCGGTAGCTACATTATAAATCCCCTCACAATTACATTCGCTTTTATTCAAATTTGCCATATCTTATTATTTATTTTTCCAGAATAAAACTAACATCATTACCATTACAAAACCTAACGCTGCAATAAATACAGTTTGGGGTATTCCTAGCACTTTAGTTCTTTCTATTCTTTCTAATTCATACTTTATTTGGTCTTTTAACATCTCTTGTTCAATCTCTTTCATATCTAAAGCCCTTTTGCTATTGATTATACTAGCAACTCCAGTAAAAATTCCAGTTACAGCCGTCATAACTGCTAAAGCCCACGCCTGATTACCTTGTGGTTTTGGCATAAATTGTTCTAAATATTGACCAAATCCTCCAGTATAATTATTTGCCGTATCTATATAAGGTACAGTTAATATCTCTTTTACCTCTTGCTCGGCATTTGGATTTATTGGAGAGTTCTCTATAATAGAATCTATTACCTCTCTAAGATTTAGATTAGATGGATTTTGGGGCAAGGGCAAGTTGAGAGCCGTTATATTGCTCTCAACTGCACTTGGATTGTTATCTATTATGAAATTTATACCAAATTCTGTATCAGAGTTTAGTAATTCAACAATCTGCTGATTTGTCAGCCCATTAGTAGATGCTTGTGGCATAACTTATTATTTTGTGTTAAATATTCTTGACTAAACTAAGAATCCCTCTACAAAAAATGTAAGCGTAACCTTTTCAGATGCTAAAACATTAACTTCAATACCCGTCTGGCCGTCTATAACCATGCGTTCATCAATAGTTAAGAGTTTTGAATCGTATTGGGTATTTCGTTTAGCTTTACTGATAATATTTGGATGCTTTACCACTCTACCATCAATACTACCTCTTGAAATATCAAATACCTCTGCAAATTGACTAGCATTATCTCTGGCCTCATAGTTGAACCCTGAAATTACGATAGGAGTACTTCTGGTGGTATGAGCAAGGGCAGTATTTAAGTTAGTTGCATTTAAAGTTGTTGACGTTGCACTTGATAAAGAGCCATTGATAGAATTTAGAACTTTAAAGCTATCAAACATTCTATATTTTACTGCGGCATTTGTTCCATTATTTAGTGTCATTGTAAAAGCACTAACACTATCTTGATTACTAATTGTTTTCATTTTTAATTATTTATTTGTTATTATTAAGTTTACTAATTATTATACACCATATATATCCGTTGGGCAATTATCATAAAGAGAATAGCCAAATGGAACACTTTTGGTTGCATTTTGTTGTGTAATAGTCATCCCTTTTGGTGGCTGGTTACTTAGATTTACTACTTTATTCAAGGTGTTTTGTGCTAATACTGGTTGGCTGGTTTTTGTTTCTACATTACACCCCCTCATATTAACATCTCCAAAATGAGATACGCCAACTTGTTTTCTTAATGGCTGGTGTATATCGGTTCTGGGTTTTTGTGCTTTTGGTTTTGTTTTATAATTTTTATATGCGTTTGGATAAGATTTTCTTTGCTTTTGACAATTTGAACAATCTTTTTGTCCATTTCGCATATTTATATATCCTTGTACCACTCTACCATCTTTGCACTTGCAAGATGTAGGTTTAACATTTGGCACATCAAATTGAATGTCATCCGATTTATTTTCGTATATATTATTGATAGGTTTGTCCACCTTTTTTCTATCTGGGTTTCTTTTAGATGGGTCAAACATATCTTTATTCTCATCTACAAAGAATCCTAACTGAGCATAAGGATTACTTTCTTCATGGCAACTTGTACTTTCTGGATAATCCGAACACAAAACCTCTGTGGAGGTCTGGGGCTGCACTACTGATGGAGGGGATAAATTGCTTTTTAGCTGCAAAGGTGGAGAATAAGGCACTTTTCCAAAATGCTCTGGAGATTTTGGTGTAGAATACACATAAGCATCTGGACTTAAACTCTTTATTTCACTACCTCCAGTTGGAGGAGAATCAGATGTAGGTACATCTGAACTTGGAATATCGCTATCAGCCATAAAAAAAAATATTTTTGGCAAAATTGCGAATAAAAGAAACTATAAACTTAAAAAATGTATATTTTGTTTATATTTTGTTTTTATATATCCGATATATTAAATACTTTAAAATGATGGTGGGATGGATGGTTGTTTACTTCATCTATCTTTATTCTTAATCTGGCAATTTTTTCTTTGTCGGTATTGTTTCTTAACCTTACTAAACTATCATTAGTTTTAAAACATATTAAATGAGTAGCAAAGGTATAAAAGGATGCTGGAACTTCACTTAATCCATGAGCAACCGCATAAACATCTATTTGGTTTTGCCTACGCCTAATTAAAACCCTCCTTATTGCCTCCTCCATTCTACTTTTAAGATAATATCTACAATCATCTAATACTAAAGAGCCATTTTGAAAATTTATTAGTTCCTCTAAATCTTCTGTGTCTGGTGCAACCACTTTTCCATAACCAGAAGAAAATTCTCCTACTTGGGATATATCTATTTCTTTTACTTCTTTCCACTCAAAACCATCTGGTTCTACTACTAAAGTTTTTCTTCCAGTTTCTCCTATTAATTTATTTAATAAAGTAGTTTTTCCAGTACCATTTGTTCCTACTATAATAAAAAATAAACTTTCTCTATAATTTGTCATTTTTTCTTATATCTATTATATTCAGCCATTACATATAAAATTCCAGCAACTAAAAACATTATAAAGATTATGAGTATAACGCCTAAAAATATTACCATTTCTTTTGGGGGCAAGTTTGATTTTCTATTTTTGCTTTCCAACTTAATTTACATCCACAAGTATCTGGAATATAATCTGGCAACAAAAATACACCACAAGTTAATCCTACTCCAATAGAGTTTCGTACAGATGGACACTCTTTACAAATTTTAATCCTCTTTTTGTAAACCTCTAAATGGGCTTTCATTATTGAGAGTTAGTATTTCCTTTATATCCATCTGTTTTTCTTGGTTTTTTGTCCTTACTCCCTTTTGGTCTGCCTCCTTTTTTCTTTACTTCTGGAATTGGTGGGGTAGGAGAGGGCTGGTGCTTTTGTCTTATATCTTCTGCATTTACACTTTGTATATTTTCTGGTATTTCTTCTGCAACATCTTTTGGAGGGGTCTTTCTCGCTTTCGCTTTTGCTTTTCTTTCTTGTACTGCTAATACCATCATTGGTGCATAAATAACAAGTAAGGTAACTCCAAACATAATTTCTGGAGATACTTTAACACCTCTTTTTTGTAATAATAGGCGTAAGGGTTTTTTGATTTTGTTTTTCTTATAATCACTTACTGCATATTTTTTTGGATTATCAAAATCTTGGGCAATAGCTTGTGCCATTGTACTCATACCTAAATCAATAATCTCTACTCCCATTTCAGCCATTAATTCTTCATCCTCAAAAAAGGTACTATCTAAATCATCATCTATACTATCATCATCAAAATATTTATCGTTTAGATTTTCTGTTTCTTCTTCTTCTTCAAATTCTGGCTCTGGACTTTTATCAGAGGAAAATAATGCCTCTTTAACTGGGTTAGTGGTTTCTTCTTTTGCTGCCTCTTGCATAGGAATTTTTAATACCTTAACCAACTCATCCTCTTTTATTTCTGCTTGGGGTTCTTCTGGAATTACCTCTATATTTTCCACCTCTTTTTTAGGTATTTCTATTTTAATTTTTTGAGGCGGTTTTTCTTCTATTTCTAAATCCTTTATTTGAGGGTTTTTCTCCATGCTCTCTACCTTATTTGAGGTTTTTTCTTTTATTTTTTGGGTAGGTTTTTCTTTTATTTCTTTGTTTTGTTTCTTTGTTTTTTTCTTTGCCATAGTTCTGGGTGTTTTTTTAAATAATTTTTTTGTTTTTCTCTATTGATAATTTGTTTGGTATAACATTCTAAAATATCTATTGGTTCTTTTTTTTCTTTATTCAATAATTTTTGTTTTAAATCCATTTAGTTATTTTTATAATTGTCATTTTGTATTTGTTGCTCTATTATATCAAATACATTATCTACTATTTTCATTTTAATTTCAGATGGAGAAAATATAGTAATTAATTCTCCATCTCTTTTTATTGTTTTACTACACAAAGAACTATAAATAACTAATTTACTTTCTAATTTAAAATCCCAAAATTCCTCTCCAATTTTATTTTCTAAAATCCTTATTCCTACATAAATAGAATATGCCTCAAAAAAATCTTCTAAAGAAAATTTTGTACTCATAAACTCCATAAATGTTTGAGGATGGTTTTTTCTTATTTTTACCCAATCCACTATGTCAATATCTTATCATCTATATATAATTTTACTTTTTTATAAGGAACTGAAAAATGCGATTTTACTTCATTGTTTTTATAGCATTTTAAAGTTAAATGTTCATTATAATTTTGCAAAGATATTTTATTTAATTTATTTATACTAAATTCTAATTTGTTTTTTTGAAAAATATTTTTAATTATTTGTTGGCTAGGGTCATTTTTTGTTGTAAATCTTTTATCCCTCTGAAAATAAATACCATCTACCCAATAAAAAATAAAATAATCTTGTATCGCCTCTGCACATTCTTCCATGACTTTTCCTACTTCATAACAAATATGAAACCAAATATCCCTTAATTCTAAATCTTCAATTATTTGTATATCTTTTAACTCTTGATTTTCGTATTTTTCAACTACTTTATGAGTAGCTATACTTCCTATTAATCTTAACCTTATATATTTAGGAACTTTTAGGCATAGCTGGTAAATTTCTTCTGAAATATAATCTAAATTCCTTGCCATTTTATAATATGCTTTAGTTATATCCATTTCTAAAATGTTAGGAAACTCCACAAATTCGCCAGAAGATTTTACCATATTTTGTAAAGAAATATCAAATTTATGGTAGGATATTCTTTGATTTTTATAGTTTATTTTTTTACCAGCATTTCTATTTTTAATATGTTTTTTGAGTTTTTTTTGTAATATCATTTCTTTTATGCTTAAAAATAATCCATCACAAAAAATTCTTTTGCATTTACCATATTTATCGGTATATTCAATGGAGGTACTACTGGAGGTGGTTTTAACTATAAAATCTATATTACAATTTTGCAAATGGGTAATAAATTCGGTTTGTCCTTTATTGTGAGTTCTTATAAGATGGGTTTTTTCTTTCATTTTAATTTATCCCTACCTTTTATTGCCCCGTAAACTCTATTCATGTTTCTAACCCATAACTTTTGAAAATTGGGATTAGCCCAAACTTGTTTCCCATCTCCATAAAATCTATATGTTTTTCCAGAACTATCTTTTACATTTACAAGTAAATCAGGATTTGTTATTCTAGTTAATGTATCTTCTATATCATGTTGTCCAGTAGCACCACCACCCCTTGATGTAATTTTTTTATTTTGATATTTATTAATGGCTTTACTTATACTTATTTTTTCTGTTTTGGCAATATCTCTAAACGCATTTTGTACTTCTATTGGCATGATTTGACCTCCTTTTCCCTCTTTTTGTCCTTTTTTATATCTTAATGCCTTGCCTCCCCATGTCTTTGTTTTAGATTTATATTTTTTAATTTTTTGTAAAGAGGGTAATTTTACATTGTCTGGCAAATTAGATTGTCTAATTTTTGCTTTTAATTCTTTAATATCTATTACATTAACTGGATTACCCTCATCATCTTTTCCACTAGCATCTGTTGTTTTGGCAAAATCTATATCCATTTTATCTATTTCTCCAGTAATTTTATTTAAATCGGTTTCTACATTTACCATAAAACTGGCATAATCTTTATTTGCTATTGCCATAATCTATATGTTTTAAATAATTACCAAAAAAAGAAATATTACCTCCATGATGGCTTAAAATTATTTTGGGGTCAATATATATATTAGTATCGGTTTCTTTTACATATTCACAAAAACTATAATCCTCTGAAATATGCTCTTTATTTATCAATCTACTATCAAAAAATCCAAAACCCTTTTTTCTTTTTTCGTTTATTTGCCCTTTCTCTTTTTCCATTTTATACATAAGGTCTGGATAATGATTTTCCATTTTTGTAAGGAGGGTTCTTTTAAGCATCATAAATCCAGTACCTAATCTTTCTACCTCCATTAAACCATTACTCATTACTTTTTGTTTTTTATCCCAAATGGTGTAATGGCTGGTTTTTTCTAATAAATCTTTTGGACTTTCTACTTGATTATTTATAATAGCTTTTTGTATTTCTTTCCAATCTATTATTTTTTTAGGATAAGTAGCCCCTATAATTTCCTTATCATCATTTATTAATTTTAACAAAGAAGATGCTTTCCAACTTATATCTGAATCTATAAAAATCATATATTCAAAATTGGTTTCTTCCATAAATTTAGATGCTAATGTATTTCTTGCCTTTGTAATTAAAGAGGTATTGTATAAGTATATATTCATTAATGGAATACCAGCTTTTTGAAACTCTGCATAGGTTTCAACTAAACTTGTCATGTATTGCACCTTTACATCTTCCCCATAAAAAGGGGTACAGATACATAAACCTTTTTTAATTTTCTTTGTCATATAATAATAGTAATTGTTTATCGGTAATCATTTTTTCTTTTAATTCTTTACTGGGTTGATAAGGAATATTTATCTCTTTTATTTTGCCAGTTTTTTTATCCTTTTTCACTAGCCACCTTTTTTCTTTGGATGGCTTTCGCAAATTTATCAAATTTTTCATTTTTCAAATACTAATTTATTTTTTATTCTTTCAATTAAGTTATATTTATATTTGTGCATTATTTTTAATATAGGAATTTCGGTAGTTTTATCTTTACCATTTATTTCAAAAGTATGCCATTCTATAAAAACTATTGGAGAATAAGTATTAAAAAACTTTTTTCCCCCTTTTAATACCTCTAATTCATATCCCTCCACATCTATTTTTACAAAACCTATATCCTTTATTATTACATCATTTAACTTTACTAATTCTATCTCTATATTATTACTTTTTTTAATATCTCTCTTATCTAAACCTAAAAATGTTTGTCCTATATTATCTGGATGAGAATAAATAATTTTTGTTTTTTTTAACTTATTCCCTAATCCTTTATTATAAGAAATTACATTAGAAATATTATTTTTTTTAATATTCTCCTTTAATAAATTATATGCAAGAATATTTGGCTCATAAGCATAAACCTTTTTTGTAGTTAATGATGATAAAATAAAAGTCATTACACCTACACAAGCTCCTATATCTAAAATAGATTTATTTCTATTTACATATTTAATAAATAAATTTTTTTCAAATTCTAAATCTCTTTCTGTATCTAATAAATAATTAGTTAAATTTTTCATATTTGATTAGTAAATGGTTTTCTTTTTTGTGCTAACTTATAATGGGGTCTAGGCACTACTTCATTGTGTAAATCTGGATATTTATATTTTAAGTATTGGTGTCCAATAGTTTCGTTTACATCTATTTCTCCACTATCTAAAAATACTATTTCTATATTTGGCATCCCATACATATATTTTGTGTCCAATTTATCAAAAAATAATTTTACATTTTTATTTATTTCTTCTTGATTATCTTTTGTTATTTTAAAAGGTTGATTTATTTTAGGAGAATAGCCCTTTTTTTTATGATATATCATAGTAGGGGCTATGCCAATAAGTTCATTTTTTACAATTACTTTCATGCAAAATTCTATATCCGATAAACTTCCATGTGAGGTTGGTAAATCTAAATCAAAAGGCAATAATCCTATTTTTTCACTATCTACAAGCATAAAATAACCAGCAACCCATGTAATAGGAGTATAACTTAAATTTCCTACATCAAATTTTTTCCAAATCTTTTTATCGTTGGTTTCATATACGCTACATAAAGCTAAATCATTTTCTTGCATGGTTTTTAAGGCGGTTTCTATAACTTGATTATTGTTAAAAATAATATCTTCATCCATAAATAACCAGTATCTTTTTTCACTAGCAATAAATCTATGCCTTAATCTTTCCATGTTTTCATTTATTTTACCCTCTTGCACATCATAAATCAAGGGTACATCTACATAAAATTCTTGCCAATTTTTAGTAAAACTTGCCATGTATTTATCACTATTGGTATAAACTCCAGCCATTAAATTATTTATAAGATATTCTCTTTCCATTTTATTATATTTTCTATTCCTAATTTATTATTTAGAAAAATAGTTGGATAATTATTTCTCCAGTTAAAAATTGTTTCGGTTATATGTACTAAATCGTTTAAATCTACTCTATATTTATTTGGATTTATAATTTGCTTAGTAGTAAAAGGAGAATATAAAATCTCTTTTGCAGCCCCTATATCATAACATAATACTGGTGTTTTCATTAAGTTTGCCTCTGCATTTACACATCCAAAAGTTTCTGGATAATCTTTATTGAGATGTAAGGCACATAAACTGCTTTGTAAATGATTACAAACATCATCCCTTGTTATATTATTTAAATTTATTACTGCATTTTTGGAATTTTCAAACTGATATTGTTGGTCGTATGTTGGATTTCCAATATACAATCTAAAGTCATTATTGATTTTGTATAAATGCTCAAATACTCTTAATGTAAATTCTAATCCTTTATGCCCTCCAGAAAAAAAGCATAATTTGTTTTTATCAAAAGGTATTTCATTTAGTATTCTTGGTTGAGGTATAAAAAAATGAACAAAATCTATATTGTAATTTTTTATTTTTCTTAAATCTAAATTTATAGCAAAATTTTCTTTATGCCATTCACTTACGCAAAGTAAATTTACATTATCACAAATAAATTGTAATTCTTCTTTGCTCATGGTTGCCCATTGGCTGCCCTCAAAAAAATCATGTAACCAAACTATTAATTTAGCTTTTGGGTAACGGCTTTTTATTTCTTTTATTCCATAAGGGATTCTCTGAAAAATAATGGTATCATAATCTCCACTCATATATGTATAGCCAGATGGAATAAATTTTACATTATTTTCTTTTAAAATATCATTTCTTCTTTGTTGAGATATAGTTATATTCATATCATTACTTAATTCTTCAAATAAATATAACATATAACTTTCACTAGCCCCTATACCTTTATTTTCAAGCATAGAATAATCATAAGAATAGGGGGCAACCCTATCAATAACTAATATATTTTTCATAACTTATAGTTGGTCGCTTATATCTTCTAGTATTCTAGTTATTACTATTTGTCCATCTATATCTTTTATAGCAATAATTTTTATACTAATAGTTTTGCCATTAGTATTTAATAAGATTTCGGCTTTTTCGCCATCTTCTAAATCTTGGTTGTTAAGAAACCCCCCCAATCGTGGTAGGAGAGGTTTCAAAACGCCAATTAGCATGGATTTGTTTTTAAATAAGTTGCCTAGCATAGTATTAACTTAAAAAATCCACATCAGAGTTAGTAATTTCTACATTTTCATCTGTTTTGGCTTTTTCTTGCATTTCGGCTTTGTATTTTTCTACATCTTGAAAAGCTAAGGATAAATACTTGTTTCCTCTTTGACTTTCTTTTGTCCATCCAGCTATTCGGTATATTGTGCCATTAATTTTGCACTCCCCAAACATATCTGGTTGAGCATCTTTAGTTTTAACTGAACTTTTAGCTAATTGTCCAGATAATTCTTTTGTTTCAAATTTTGTTTCTTTCATAATAGATATTTTTGAAATTTGCCTACTCTTTAAGGTTTTCGGCTTCCCCTTTTACTAAATAGGTTTTATTGTAATGTTTATTTAATAGCATTACTATATAGGTTCTAATGGGTAAATTATTTCTTTGTGCATCCCCACAAATTTTTTGGTAAACAGTTAATTCTCTATTCCCTTGAAATTTTATCAATACTGAATGTTCTTTTTTATTCATAACTTTCAAATATTTGTTGTAATTTTTCACAAATTTGTTCTTGGGTAAATATTTCCCCTTTAGAATATTGTTTGAAATGTTTTACACAAGCTAAATAAAAATCTGGTGCATTATTTACTAATTTATACTTGATTTCTGTTTTAGTAGTAACATTTGTAGTTTCTTCTTCTTGTTGTTCTACTTGATTTAATGTTTCCTTGCTTTCTTCACTCATAATTAATTATTTTTGATTGTTTTAATTGGGTTAGCTATTTTTTAAATTTTCTTTTTTTAATGAAACTAATAAAATTAATTTTTCTTGTATATAATAATCTTTTAAATTTTCCAATATTAAACTCATAATATTATTATCTCCAAACTCTGAATTTAAAATTTCAGTAGATTTATATGAATCTTTAACAATAATTGTATATGAATAAGTAGAAATACTATCTAATTTCTTTATTTTTTCTGTAAGTGTGGTTATTTTTTTTGCTAAACTTACAATTTCCTCTGTGTTTTTTATTTTTTCCTCTGTGTTTTTTATTTTACTTTTCATTGTTGATTATTTTTTTTAATGGTATTTAATAAATCTATTGCCGTTCCTATTCCAGAACTTCTACCAGCCATGAATCTGGCTTGATATTGTAATGTAGCTGCATTTCTTAATATATTATTTGTATCTTTAATGCTTGTTAATCTTCCTATAATTTTATCTATATCTAATTCGGTGGCATCTTCTATTATTGTAAGGATAGTATTATTTGCAGCATCTACTTTCTTTTGGTAATGTTTCATTATCCTTTCTTCTTGGGTTGCTCTTTTTTGAAAGTCAGATAAAGATTCTGTTTTTTTCATAATAGATTAAAATTGATTTCGGATGCAAATATATATATCATTTTTATATATCATCAATATAAATTTCTCACTTATTAACAATGTAATGTTAGCACCCCTCCATTTTTTCGCTTTAGGTGGGCTAGGTTTTAAGGCGATTTAAGACACCCAAAATTTTAAATACCTCTTTGCCTATCAAAGATGGTTATGTGAGCATAGGGGCTTTAAAATGTGGCTCTGTGGATGCTATGTTAAAGACAAGGAAAGGAAGAAAGGGAGGAGAGGAGGAGTAGGT
>Ga0080013_1002042_pt1 | contig 24870 bp, 37 predicted proteins | sample ETNvirenome_6_85_FD_69236 | JGI IMG/M metagenome (GOLD analysis project Ga0080013, IMG submission 69236) | Marine viral communities from the Pacific Ocean - ETNP_6_85 (SPADES assembly) (version 2) | ecosystem: Environmental > Aquatic > Marine > Oceanic | place: Pacific Ocean | collected 2013-06-19
ATTTACTTGACCTATGCGATGTGCTCGGTCTTCTGACTGAAGCCTTTTTTCTAGGTCAAAATTATTAGAATAATATATCACTGTGGAAGCAGCAGTTAAATTGATTCCATAACCCCCTGTTTGTGTATTTCCAACTAAGAATCTGAGAGGCGATTTAAGGTCTTGGAACTGTTTAAGGTATAGCGCCCTATTAATATCACTGGTGTCGCCGTAATAAGAGCCTACAGAGTTGTCTCCATGCGTCTTTTTAATCTCTTCCACAATTCTCTTTATATCATAACGGTAATTTGCCCAAATTACAGCCTTTCCTTCTACTTCTTCTAGGATATTCATGAGTTCTTCAAGGCGACTTGATTTTACTTCAACATTTTCTCCTAAATCTGTGGTTGTGTAACCACAAGAAATTTGATGAAGACGTAACATTTTGGTTAAAACTGAAGTCACTGAAACTTGTTGACCTCCCTTTTCTTCATCGTGTAATTGGGTAATAGCGTATTTTTTAAGCTCACCGTATATTTTCTTTTGTTCAGGAGTAAGCTCAATTTTACGAGTCATGTATATTTTATCAGGTAGATCTAAACATTCTTTCTTTAAGATTCTAGAACTAAATTTTTTTAAACTTTCAGTCAATTCCTCTAAATTTTTATATCCTGTGACTTGTTTAAAGGTTCTTCCTCCTGCTGTTATGTTGACCATTTCAGCATAGCGAGCTCTAAAGCTATAGTAGCTACCAAATCCAAGTAATTCTGGATCTAAGAATTCACATTGGGTGTATAGATCCAAAGGGCTTCGGGTTACAGGAGAACCAGTCAGTATTCTTCGGTATTGTGCATATTTAGACAAGCGAACGATGTTTTTAGTTCTTTTTGCACGAGGGGATTTAATTGTAGTGCTTTCATCTATAGCAAACAAGGCTCGTTTGTTCATTATGAACCTTCCCGCAAACTTACTCCCCTTCACAGTACTGAATGCTTCTACATTCATCACTAATATAATAAGATTTAGAGTATGTGTTAAAGCTGATTCCCTTAAGGCTTGGTTCTTTTTAGTTTCAGCAGGAGACCATTTAATTACTTTTGATTCAATATAATCGGGTAAATGTGCAGGAATTTCCCCACTGACCCAATTGTCATAAACACCTTTAGGTGCTACAATAAGTGCGCTATCAATCCTCCCTTGACTATAAAGAATAGCTATATTATCTATAAGAATTTTACTCTTACCACAACCCATTTCTAAAAATAAAGCAAATTCAGTAGTGAACCAACACTCCTGTAAAACTTTATCTTGATGCTTATAAGGTTTTGTTTTATATTTATAAACTGGCATTGTCTTCTTTCTTAATTCTTATGTGTTCATAGTTAAGTAAACTATAAAACTTGATATAAAAGCATATACAAACAACCTATAAAAGTAAAGGGTTATTTACACTTCTCGTCATTTTATTATATGCCTTTGGCTAATAGGTCTCTAATAACCTCGTCTAATATTTAATTTCTTTTTAAAAAACAAAAGTTTATAAACTTAGTTATTGCCTTATTAGCTAATTCACGATTTTCCCATAATTTTTTTGCTATACTTTGGTGCACAGCTAATATACAATATTTTTGGAGAACGTTGAAAAGACACCTTTATTTATGATAAAACCCCTAATCATAGAGCGTTATATAGCGTTCTCCACTTAGAGCTTTACTTTTAAGTTCGAGTGGTATATGCTGAATAGGTTAGAAATAAAGAATTATAGACAGGAGAGCCAAACATAATGACTGTTTATGTTGTCCAAGAACCAGCTGCTGGAAAAAACATACTTTCAGCCACAGATTATGGGGATATAGAAATTATGCTTCCTGCGAAGGAAAATATGATGTTTAGTCCTGCTCCCACAGTAGCCAAGATAAAATCACTCTTGAAAAATTTTAACGATGAAGATTATTTACTTTGCATAGGGGATCCTGCTGCTATTGGTGTGGCTATTCATTACGCCCTTTTGGCTAATCAGCATAAAATAAAACTCTTGAAATGGGACAGAAGAGAGTATAAATATTATCCAGTCGAGGTGGAAACATGAAAGAAGAATATATCGAGAAAGTACTAGCAGAAACAAAAAATAAAAAAGGTGTGTTGGAAGAGATCATTAAGGATCAAGAAGTAAACGTCACCGATGATGGACTACAAACTATTTCAGTATTGGCTGAGACTCAGCTAGAGCTTGAAGAGGGGATAGAAGAAAAACAAAACGAACTTAAGGTGTTGAAAGAAAAACACCGTAGAATTTCTGAAGAACAGCTTCCTGATGCATTAATGGAAGTTGGTGTGTCTGAATTTAAGTTAAAAGACGGCACTAAAATAAGCACAGCTACTTATTATAGTGCCCGTATCACTCCAGACACTAAAGAAGACGCTTTTAGTTGGCTCCGTGGTAATAATTTTGCGGATCTGATTAAAAACACAGTTTCAGTTAGTTTCGGAAGAGACGAAGATGAAATTGCGCAAATACTCCTAAATGAATTAAATGGTCAAGGATTGAATACCACTCAAAAGGAGTGGGTTGAACCTATGACGCTTAAAGCATTTGTAAGGGAGCAGGTGGAGAAAGGAGCTGACCTACCTCACAACACCTTTAATATATTCATAGGTCAAAGAACCAAAATTAAGAGGTAATTATGGAAACAATAATCAATGAACCACAGAAACCTACAACCAAAACTCAAGTTGCAACAATTTCAAGCAAGGATCTTTTTAAAGATGCTGGCGCTGGGTTAGAAAACCTTGCCCCAGAGGATTTAATTGTGCCTCAATTAAAAATTGCTCAACCACAAAGTCCAATGGTTAATCCACATGATGCAGCCTATATTGAAGGTGTTAAGGTTGGCGACATCGTAAATAATGTCACAAATGAACACTATCTTGGATCAGAAGGAATAACAGTTGTCCCTGTGTTTTATCGACGAGTTTTTTTAGAATTTGTTGATAGAAATCTGGGTGGTGGTTTAGTAGCTATTCACGACAATCCTAGTATTCTCTCTCAAACAACCAGAGGGGAGAAAGGGCAAGATATTTTGGAAGGTGGGAATTATATTCAAACAACCGCTAACCATTATGTTCTTGTAATCAAGGGAGAAAAAACTGAACCTGTAATGGTCGCTATGTTTTCAACCCAACTGAAAAAGTCTCGTAGATGGAACTCTATAATGGCTGGATTAAGACTTACTAGTGAAAATGGTAAAACTTTTAATCCTCCTTCTTATAGTCATCTCTATAGACTTTCTACTATTCCCCAAAGCAATGCTAAAGGGGATTGGTATGGCTGGAAGGTTGACTTAATGGGTCGTGTTGAAGACCTTAAAGTCTACAATGAAGCAAAGTCTTTTGGCAATAGTATTTCTAAGGAAATGCAACAAAGTTCAGAAGAAAAAGAAAGGGATGTCATAGAGGCATTCTAACCTTTTGGGGGAGGGTAGTTTTTGATCGAATCCTTTTCTACCCTCTCCCTTTTATAGAAAATGGAAAAAACAGCATTAAAATTTTATCGACTTTTCAATGGATCTAATAGAGCACATGGGATATTTGAAATAGATAAATTTTCAACAGATGTTAAACAAAAAGGGAAAGCTAAAACAATCAGAAGTGGAGGCGCAGAACATAAACACTGGCTTGCACATTTAAATGGGGAGTATGGTTTAGGAGTAATCCCCATATTTAAACAAAATCAAGTAACGTGGGGATGTATAGACATAGATACTTACCCTTTAGACATTCCGCATCTTATTAAGTCAATAGAAAGTCAAGGTTTTCCTCTTATTGTTTGCCGTAGTAAGAGTGGTGGGGCGCATGTTTTTTTATTTACAAAAGACCTTGTCCCTGCAGGAGATGTTCAAGATAAATTAAGAGAATTATCTGCTGCATTGGGTTATGGTGGTGTTGAAATATACCCTAAACAAAGGGAAATATTAGTAAATCGTAATGATGTAGGTTCTTGGTTAAATATGCCATACTTTGGTGGGGACAGTTCAACAAGGTATGGATTTGATCATGAGGGGCAGGCTTTAACTATGGAGAATTTCTTAAATTTTATTGAATCCCGTAAAATTAGTCGAAAAGAACTTGTTTCTATTAAAGTCCCAGAAATTAATGATATCGAAGATGGTCCACCTTGTCTAAAAGTTTTATTGAAACAAGGATTTCCAGAAGGAACTAGAAATAATGGTTTATTTAATATTGGTGTTTACTTAAAAAAATTTTCTCCTGATGAATGGGATAAAAAGATAGAAGAATATAACCGTAAATACTTAACACCACCCTTACCTGCTCAAGAAGTACTGACATTAATTAAAACGTTACAAAAGAAAGAATATAACTATAGGTGTGCAGACGAACCAATAAGGTCATATTGTAATCGAAATAAATGTTTAGGTTGTAAACATGGAGTAGGAGGTAATCAGGGAGCGCCTACTTTTTCTAGTCTAGCTAAACTAGATACTGATCCTCCTCTATGGTTTTTATCCATTAGTGATAAAAGAATAGAGCTTACTACAGAACAATTACAAAATCAATTACGTTTTCAAAGAGTATGTATGGAACAATTAAATATAATGCCTCCTCGAATGAATGAAAGAGGATGGCAAAATTTAATTCAACACTTAATGGATAATGGTATGGAGATTATAGAAGTAGGCACAGATGCTTCTATAGAAGGACAATTTATGGAACTTCTTGAATCTTTCTGTACTGATTTAGCACAAGCTTCTGTGAAAGAAGAAATTTTACTAGGAAAGCCTTGGACCACTGATGGTGTTTCTTATTTTAGACTCAAAGATCTTAAAGATTATCTTAATAAACATAGATTTACAGAAATGGATACTAATAAAATTGCTGCTCGTTTGAGAGATATTGGTGCAGATCATCACTTTTGGAATGTTAGAAAAAGAGGTATGAATGTATGGGCAATTCCTGCGTTTGAGTATGAGGAAATGGCACTTGAAATTCCTGATATGGAGCAAAAAGACTTCTAATGTGGAACATAGTAGTTGGTCCTCCTGGAACTGGAAAAACAACATTTTTATTAAACCAAGCAGAAGGATATTTAGAAACAGGCATTAATCCTTCAAGAATTGCTTATTTAGCCTTTACTAAAAAAGCTGCAATTGAGGCATTAAATCGTGCTGTTTTAAAATTTAATCTTGAACCTGATGAGCTCCCTTACTTTAGAACAATTCATTCCTTATGTTATAAATGTTTAGGACTCAAAAGATCTGATGTAATTGGTAAAGATAATTTTAAAGAACTTGGTGAATTGTTAGGGGAAAAAATAACAGGATCTTGGAATTCACCACAAGCAAGTGCACAGATTACGACTAAAGCAGATAAAATGTTATTTTTAGAAAATATAGTAAGAAATAAAAGAAATTCATTTAAAGAAGAATGGGAAAATTCACTTGTCAACTATACTTGGATGCATTTTGATTGGTTTTGTCGTTCTTATAGAAAATATAAAGACACTAGATTCTTAATAGACTATACCGATATGTTAGAACAATTTTTAGATTCAAAAAACGTACCAAAATTAAAGGCTCTTTTTATAGACGAAGCTCAAGATTTATCTGCTCTACAATGGGAATGTATTAATAAATTAGCCTATAATTCAGAAGATGTGTTTGTAGCTGGCGACGATGATCAAGCTATTTATAAATGGGCTGGTGCAGATGTTCAACACTTTATTGATTTGAAAGGGAATGAAATACAATTAACTCAGTCTTATCGTGTTCCCCAAAAAATACATTTATTAGCTAATCAAATTATACAACGCACAAAAAACAGAAGGGATAAAATTTGGCATCCTCAAGAAAGAGAAGGAACGGTTAAGTTTGAAACTTCCTATGAACATATCGACTTAACGCAAGGGAATTGGCTTATTCTTGGTCGTAACAATTATTTATTAAATTCTGTTGAAGAACATTTAAAAATTATTGGAGTTTTGTATGAAAGAAGCAATAAGGTTTCAATTAGACAAAGTTTATTAGAAGCGATCCAAGCATGGGAGACAATGAGAAAAGGTGGTGCAGTGTCTTTAAACAAAGTTAAGGCTGTTTATTCTTTTCTTTCTTCTAAAATTGGTATTGAACGAGGGAAGAAAAATTTAAAAAGTGCACCAGAGGATGATCTTTACACCATGGCTATTTTAAAGAAAAACCATGGTCTTCTTGTTGATTCTATATGGCACGAGGCTTTTGATAGGGTTGGAGCACAAGAAAAAGAATATTTAATTTCATGCCTTAGAAAAGAAGAAAAAATAACTTCTCCGAGAATTAAATTAAGCACTATCCATGCTGCAAAAGGAGGAGAAGCAGATAATGTTTTATTAATGACAGATATTGCTAAAAGCACATGGAATGAATTAAGCACTAATCCAGACAATGAGAACAGGACATTTTATGTAGCCACCACTAGAGCGAGAAAAAACTTATGTGTTATTCAACCAACAACAAATAAATTTTTTCGGGTAATTTTTTAAAATAAGCCCTTTACTTAGTAAAGGGCATAGGATAGAATAAAACTATATGTATGATAACTTTTTTAATTTTATAAGCGAAAGACATCTTATTTATCTTAAGAAAACTGCAAACATGAGTTTTCCATGGACACGAGATAAAATATTACAAGAATATAGTTTTTGTAATGTTTTTAGAGAACTAGACAGAGTTACAATTTGGATTCGTAAGAATTGGCGTGAACCTTATGCAGATCACCCTAACTTACCTTTTGCTATGGCTATGGCTAGGCAAATCAATTGGCCAGACACCTTAGAAGAAGTTGGTTTTCCTGAAGAATGGAACCCAGATCGTGCTAAAGATATTATGTTTGCTAGACAAAAGAGAAAACAAAAAGTTTATACAGGAGCGTACATGCTAACAGGAACACTTGGTGGTCCCAAGGTAGAACAAACTATTGATAAAATCCTTACACCTTTATACAAAGAACAACCAATTATTTACCCAGACTCTTTAGAAAAAAGTTGGCGAGGGTATTTAAAGTATAAGGGTTTTGCAAAATTTATTGCCTATGAAGTAGTAACAGACCTCAGGCATACTAAACATTTACAAAATGCAGACGACATTATGACTTGGGCTAATGCTGGTCCAGGAGCAAAACGAGGATTAAATAGAATTCACAAAAGACAATTAAATGAGCCACTACATATTAAGCAATCAACTGAAGAAATGATGGATCTATTAGATTATTCTGTTGAAATGTTAGAACCTCATGTCCCAGCTTTAGAAATGAGAGACATTGAGCATTGCCTCTGTGAGTTTGATAAATACGAACGAGCTAGACTTGACCAAGGGAGACCACGTGCAAAATATAGACACAAAAAACCATAAATCTTTAGATAAAAAATCTGGGTTGTGGTATAGACCAGACCTTGGAGAACTTTTTGTTATAAATGAACAAAAACAATATAAGGGGTTAGACTTTAAGGGGAAAACAGTTATGGATGTTGGAGCTCATATTGGTTGCTTTGCTAACCTTGCATTAAAGAATAATGTTCGATATGTTTGGGCATATGAACCAAATCGAGAAAGTTTTGAGTTATTAGAAGAAAACACTTCGGATAATAATAAAATCACACGTTATAATTGTGCTTTAATTGGTGGTTCAAAAGAAACTGTCGATTTTTATTTATCAAAAAGATTCCCTAGTTGTCATACCCACATGCCTGTGCGAGGAAGAGAAAAGACCACGGTGCTCGCTATGAATTTTTGGGAAAGGGTTAATTTCCATAAACCTGATATCTTGAAAATAGATGTAGAAGGAGGAGAATATGATTTCATTTTCCAAAACGAAATACCCGATTTTGTTGAACAAGTGGCTATTGAATTACATCTTGGTAAAAAAGGATATAGAGAACTTGGAATAAAAGCTGCAAAACTATTTGGAGATTGGCACTATCATGCTTTGTTTAGATTTAGTTGGCACATTACTACATTAGTCCTTCATAGAAACAAAGAAGGACGTGGACTTGTTAAAGAAAGGATAGAGGAACTTGGCTTATGAAAATATTAATAACAATTTACGACATCAATAATCCTGGAGGGATTGTCAACCACATAGAGAACTTAATTTCAGGGTTCATAGAACTTGGTCATGAAGTAAACTTTGTGCAACTTCTTTGGAAGGACAAAGTCAAAGGAAGAAAGACCATGTTTCCAGAAAGATTTACTAAAAATCAATTAGGTATGTTATATCATCAAAAGGCAGGGTGGATCTTCCCTTCTGATAAACGATTTGCCTATAAAGGCGCATATAATATACAAAGGTGGAAAGACTTTGCCGAACAATATGATTTAATTATTTGGGAAGTTCCTGTCCCAACAAAACAACAACAAAATAGAGGAAACCTTGATTGGTTAGAAGTTTATAACCTATCCCCAAGTGTTAAGCAGATTGGTATAGTTCATGATGGGAACTTAAGGAAAAGTTATCCTTGGATCAGTTATGTTAAGGAACATTTTAATGGGTTGGCTTGTGTCCATCCTTGTGCCTATCATGGTGCTGATGTAATAGAAATTCCAAGAGCGTTGATACTAAACCCACAAGATCTTAGCGAAGTTTCCCCACTATCGGGTTGGCAATATCGCTCTAAAGGATTTCTTTCCCTACAAACTTTTAAAGGTTGGAAGCACGTGGATGATTTGATTCGAGCCATAGCACATATGGACGAAGACATTGAAAAATATGTTGCTGGTGGTGGTATTGAGTATAGATACATGACCTCTAAAGAAAAATGTAAAGAAAAGTATTTTGTTTCAAGAAAATTGGATCCAGATATTTCGGAAAACCTCATTGGGCAAAAGATTTGGGATGTTGCCTTGTATAAAGGTATGAATTGGTTAGGTTATATTCACCCAGAAGAAGTCGATCAAAGAATGAAACAATTGCGTTGTGTTATTGATCCTTCATGGTCTAAAAACTATGCTAAGATAGGCGATCATTTTAACAGGGTTATTGTTGACGGGATAATGAGGGGACTTGTTCCTATCGCTCGAAATCTAGGTGTTTCAACAAATCTAGAGGGGGAAGGAGAAATATTCAAGCCTAATAAACACTATGTTATGGTTCCATTTGATGCAACACCCAAGGAATTTGGAAGTATTGTAGAGGAAACCATCAACTTATCTCCGTATCAAGCACAAGAATATCACCACAATAATTTAGAGCTCCTTCCTTTGTTTGAGCGGAAAAAAATAGCACAAGAATATATAGACTTAGGGAATGGTCTTCCGACTGGCTTTTACAATAAACTAGAAACAGGTGTTTCATCTACTTCAATTGAAATGAAAGCAACAAAAATTATTGAAGAATTTTTTGGTGAAGGAGAAGAATATGGAAGTTATTAAAGTCCGTAATGTAAATCATGCGCTACCTTTGGGGCTAACGCTTTTGTATGAAAATGGAGTGGCTCGTAAAAGTCGAGGAGGAAATGTAATCGAATATCCTGAACCTGTTACCACAGTATACACTAAACCGAGAGAACGAGTCCTATTCAGTTACGAAAGAAATGCAAATCCTTTTTTCCATTTTATGGAAGGACTGTGGATGTTAGAGGGTAGAAATGATGTAGCAAGTATATCTAATTATGTAAAAAGAATGTTAACCTATAGTGATGATGGTAAAACACTTCAAGGAGCTTATGGACATAGGTGGAGAAATCATTTCGGTATTGACCAATTATTAAGTGTTGTAAATAAACTTCAAGTATCTCCTGAAGATAGGAGAGTAGTCTTAACAATGTGGGATCCAACCATAGACTTAGGGATGGGGCAACGATATTCAAAAGATATTCCTTGTAATACTCATGTTTACTTTAAAATAAGAGACAATCGTCTTTTAATGACTGTCTGTTGTCGTAGTAACGATATTATTTGGGGAACCTACGGAGCAAATGCAGTCCATATGTCCATGTTACAAGAGTTTGTAGCTAATGCTTTAGGTGTTGAAGTAGGTGTATACACTCAAATCAGTGACAGCTACCATGCGTATGAAGATGTCTATACTAAACTTTTAGAAAAAATCCCACCCGTTGACGTATATAGTTTTCGCCATGTTCATAGAAACCCTTACGAAAGTGAAGAAATTAACACAACTAGAAAAATGGTGAGTATTTCTTATGATGATTGGTTAATACAATTAAGCATGTTTCTGCAGACAGTATTTAATAACCCAAGCACCATCCACAAATGGTACCAACTCCATTATGAGGATACGTCTATAGATTCTTTTTTATGGCTTGTAGCGACACCAATAGCAGAAAGCTGGGCGATGTATAAAGAATATCAAACAACAAAATCATCAGAATATTTAGAGAGAGCTATTGAAAAAATAGGTGCTTGTGTTGGAGATGATTGGAGGGTAGCCTGTCGGGAATGGTTAGAGAGGAAACAAACATGATAAACCGTTGGTCGTACAGTAGGTTAGGGACATATGAAAGCTGTCCCAAAAAAGCCTATTACCGATATATTGAAAAAATACCCGAAGAACAACACCCTGCAGCAGAACGTGGAATTAAAATTCACAATTTAGCCGAACAATACATTAAAGGTGAACTGGAAGAAATGCCTAAAGAACTTTATTTATTCTATGAAGGGTTTGAACAGCTAAGAGAAGATTATAAAAAAGGTGATGTTTGCGTAGAAGAACGATGGGCATTTAATTTAAGTTGGGAAAAAAGTAATTGGGATAGTGAAGATACTTGGGGAAGATACATCATCGATGCCCTTGTTAAACAAGGAACTTACGCAAAAATTATAGATTTCAAAACAGGTCGATTTAAAAGTCATGGTGGAGGATATAAGGATCAATGTGTCTTATACGCCTGTTGTGTTTTTAATCGATTTCCTGATCTAGAAGAAATAGATATGGAATTATGGTACATAGACCATCACAAAATTAGTCGGTTTCATTTTAAACGGGAAGAATTACAAGAAACACAAGATGATTTTCATAAAAGAGGGTTAAAAATGACCACAGACACTGAATTCAGCACCACTCCTTCTGAATTTGCCTGTCGTTTCTGCTCCTTTAAAGATATATGTAAGGATAATTTTTATGCGAGACCTTGAAACACTATCTAAAGTAATGAATAGTGGAGACATTAAACGATATCATACACTACCAACCATTGGGGAACAAACCAACGCCACCCACTCATGGGGAGTGGCAGTTATAGCTACCTATTTACATCCAATCTTAAATGCACGGGTATTGCTTAAAGCACTAATGCACGATGTAGGGGAAATAGAGACAGGGGATATTCCTGCTCCAGTTAAATGGGAAAACCCTGAACTTAAAAAACAACTCAATGTGCTTGAAGCTCGAGTTGCAAAAGACTTAGAAATTGAATATGACCTTACTGACTATGAAAAAAGAATATTTAAGCAGGCTGATATGTTCGAGCTGTTATTCTTTTGTGTAAAGCAAAGGAAATTAGGTAATCGTCACATTAATCATGTGTTTAGTAATGGTGTAGAAAAACTTGGTGAAGGAAATTTGAATGAACGTGGCAGAGAACTATTAGGGTATTTACTCACAATGTATGGAGGAGTGTAATAAAATGAAAACACCTAATATTCTTTTTGATCGAACTAACTTTGAAGATATCGTAGAAGATGATGTCGCTGAACTAGAAGAAGCATATGTTTCTTATGGAGATTCGTGGCGCAAACGAGGAGGCATTGGTGCATTTATGATGTTAGCTCGTAAGTGGGATCGTTTAGAAAATAAGGTTAAAGAACACGACTGGGATATATTTGAGGCTATTGAACAAGATCCTAGAATCGAAGGAATCTTGGATGACGTTAAAGACCTAAGAAGATATTTATTATTAGTAGAAGAATTTACAACTTGTAACGAAGGAGGCAATCATGATCAAGAAATTGAAAATATGGGCGAGACTATTGAGACTTAAGTTTTTCGGGGTTCGTTTAAAAAAATGGACAGGACAGCAGGAAGCAATCCTTACCCCTAGAAATCTTAAAAAAGGAGTGGTTTTAGATAAATTCCCATTTCAAACACACAAAGATAATGACTCAGATACCGATGTTTCAGACTAAGTCGGAGTGGGCACCACCGTCTATACTCCCTGACTTAACTGAGAAAAAAGAAATAGCAATTGATCTTGAAACTAGAGATCCTAATCTTATCAGGCAAGGACCAGGATGGGCAACAGGGGATGGAGAAGTAGTAGGAATTTCTTTAGCGACTAATGATTGGTCTGGGTATTTACCTATCCGCCATCAAGGTGGAGGAAATTTGGATAAATCATTTATTATAAATTGGTTGTCTAAACAATTAAATACCCCTAGTGATAAAATTTTTCATAACGCTTTGTATGATGTAGGATGGTTAAAGCGAGAAGGCATAGAACTAAAGGGAAAGATTCAAGACACAATGATCGCTGCTCCCTTAATTAATGAGAATCGTAATAGATATTCCCTTGATTCATTAGGTTCAGAATATTGTGAAGAACGCAAAGACGAAACTCTATTAAAGCAAGCAGCACAAGAATGGGGGATTAACCCTAAATCAGAAATGTGGAAACTTCCCGCAAAATATGTAGGGCTTTATGCTGAACAAGATGCGAGTCTAACGCTTAAGCTATGGGGGAAAATGAAAAAAGAATTAGAAAAACAAAACCTTACACAAATTTATAGTTTAGAAAGTAGGTTACTCCCCTTGCTAATTGAAATGAGATGGAAAGGAATACTGATTAATCAGTCTAAAGCTGAAGAAACAGCAGAAATATTAAAAAAGAAAGAAGAAAAAATACTAAAGTATATAGATAAGGAATTTGGAGGAAAAATAGAAGTATGGGCTTCTGCTTCTATTGCAAAAGTTTTTGATAAAAATTCATTAACATACCCTAGAACTCCTCGAACAAATGCTCCCAGTTTTACGGCTCAATGGTTAGAAAATCATTCACACCCGTTACCACAGGCAATTGTGAAAGTAAGAAAAATCAATAAGGCAAGGACTACATTTATAGAAAAAATGATTTTTGAACATCTTCATAATGGTAAAATACACGCTCAAATTAATCCGTTAAGATCAGACAGTGGAGGAACTGTCAGTGGGAGATTCAGTTATAGTAATCCCAATCTACAGCAAGTGCCTAGTCGAGACCCAGAATTGGGAGCATTAATAAGAAATTTATTTATTCCAGAAAATCATGAATTTTGGGGTGTTTTCGATTATAACCAACAAGAACCTAGACTTACTGTCCATTATTCTTCTTTAACAAGACAAGTAGGCGCAGAAAAAGCCATAGAGGCATATAAAAATGATAATGCTGATTTTCATCAAATTGTGGCTGACATGACAGGCATTGAACGAAAAAAGGCTAAGATAATTAATTTAGCATTATCTTATGGAATGGGTAAACAAAAATTAACACAGTCCTTGGGTCTATCAGACATAGAGGCAGAAGAACTTTTTTCAACATATCATTCAAAAGTTCCTTTTATAAGAGGTCTTTCAAACGCTTGCAACCGTCGAGCGTCAAACAAGGGGTATGTTACTACCCTATTAGGAAGAAAGTGTCGATTTAATCTGTATGAGCCACAAGACTTCAAAGAAGTTCCTTTGCCATACGAACAAGCAGTAGAAAAATGGGGAAAAGAAAAATTATCAAGAGCCTATACCTATAAAGCATTGAATAGATTGATTCAAGGATCAGCAGCAGATATGACCAAAAAAGCTATGTTGGATCTTTGGGAAGAAGGATTTACACCATATGTTCAAATTCACGATGAGTTGGATTTAGGTGTGTCGACCCAGAAAGAAATAGAGCAAATCAAAGAAATCATGGAAAATTGTGTTAAGTTACAAGTGCCAAATATTGTAGATGCAGAAATCGGAAAAACTTGGGGAAATGCAACTCAATCATACACGGAGGTATTTAATGAAAGGCATTAACGAAGACAGGGCATATTTTTATAAAAATAGAAATCTTAATATTTATCAAGAATATGTTGAAACTAATCAGACGATGGAGCAATTAGCAGATAAGTATAACATCACTAAACAAAGAATTTGGCAAATTATCCGTCGTTGCACAATGGGGGCTGGTGACTATTATAGAGGATTTGAAAACTATAGAAGTAAAGAAGGATCCTTAAAAGAACTTGGAGTAAAGAGCGAGAGGAGACATCAACTTTTAAGAAAGTGGATGTCGGAGAAATATGAAATTAAAGTAATTTCATTAAAAAATGAAGGAGATTAATCTCTGGCATAACCTAAAACGAAATCTAAAGGAGCCAATTTGGCAAAGAATTGAAACAGGGGGAACTGGAAGAGGGATTCCCGATGTATTTGGTGCTTGGAAAGGTAAGTGTTGCTGGGTAGAATTGAAAATTGCTCGAGGGAACAAGGTCTATATATCCCCCGAACAAGTGGCTTGGTTAATAAAATTTGGTCAAACAGGATTACCAACCTTTATTTTAGTGGGCACAAATAAAAGAAAAATGTATCTTTTTTCTGGGATGGAGGCTCGAGAGGTTTTAGACTACGGCTTAAAACATGAACCAATCCTCATGCTTGAAGCACCTTATGCTTGGGAAAAAATACAAGGAGTGTTGTTTAATGAAAATAGGAGTAGTGGCAGGAAGTTTTGATGTTATTCATGTAGGGTATATCCACATGTTTAATGAATGCAAACAATATTGTGACGAACTTATAGTTCTTTTACATAAGGATCCCTCTGTAGAAAGAAAAGGAAAATTAAAACCAATCCACACAATAACCGAAAGAAAATTTATCCTCTCTGCTCTGAAACAAGTAGACGAAACCATCCCTTATAAATTAGAATCAGACTTACTTGCATTATTAAAACAATTGAACATAGATGTTCGATTTTTGGGTGACGACTATAAAAATAAAGAAGACTTCACAGGAAGTGAACTCAAAATACCCATACACTACATAAAACGATTTCATGGATGGAGCACTACTAAATACAAACGAATGATCTCTAACTCATTGTAATACAAACACCTTTACTTTTAAAAAAATAGCGATATACTGAACTTCATGGAAAAAATTGTAAAAATCTATCAGATGTTTGAAGAAGACACAGGTAATCTCTTAGAAATAGCGGTATATGCAATGGAAAAAATCCCTCTTGAAATCCAAAAAGAACTTGGGATAACATCAGATTACCTATTTAAACTGAAACTTATTGGTTCTCAGCTTTTAGCCCATCAAATTCAACAAGAGGAAACAAGTGAAAAACACTAAGGCAATAAGGCACTTCATGGTTACAAAAATAATCCCTGAAAACAATCAAAGATTTAAAATAATGATAAAGGCTGAATCTAAAGGAACAGCTATTGGAAAAGCAATCAGTCATAATTTTGGGGAGGGCACAATAGACTCTCTGGATTGTAGATATGAAGTAGAAGAATGGGACATGACGGGTGAAATGACTCGTGCATATGTGGATCAATAAATGAAAATCAAAGAGCACTTACTCGATTTAACCTATGCTGTTCAGGATGTGTGGGAAGAGGCAGAAAGAATGACTCAAGCGTCAAATCCAAATGAATCTATAAAAGATGAGATGGAACATAATGTTGAATTTTTATTAATTCAACAAAATAAACCATCTACACCTGCATTTAAAAAAATATTTGAACAAGTCTATAAAGAAGAGGAATGAAAATGGATAAAGAAAACAAATACATAGTAGAAATAAAAGCCCCCACTACAGAATTTTATCGTATCACTTCTGATGTGCCTCTGACCAAAGATGAAGTCATCGCTAGAGTCAAAAACAAAAACACAAAACCAGACGAAATAGACACAAACTATGATGGTTGTTCCCCACGCATATTAGTTATTGAGGGAACTTTGGAAAAAGAAAAGACAGATCTTCATAAACAAAAGAGTTTATTTATTTAAGGAAATTAAAATGGGACAAGAAAAATACAGCACCGAAAAAGCGTGGGGAAAGAAACCCCCCAACATGACAGAACAATATTGGTATAACATGGCAGAACATTTCAGAAAAGTGTTTAACTCCCTAGAGATAGACCTCATTCATTTTGCACAGGAAAACAGCGATGACAAGCTCGCTGATCTGCTGAAACAGCACGGGATAATTGTTTACGAAGACGAGCCAGAATACGAAAGACCACAGAACATTCCTCCATCAACTAAGAAAAGCGGATAGTTCCTGCTGTTAGGTGTATTGTTTCTGCCTCTTTATCTATATGATTTTATAAAGGAAAAGTATGAACGAAAAATATAAACCAGAATATGTGGAATCAGACCTTCCCCCAGACCAACACGAACATCAGGGGTGGTTCTGGCACATGGCTACTAAGAAATTTTACAGGTGGAATGACTTACCGCACAGGAAGGACGCGATAATTAAAAAAGACACTCTTGCTGTGAAAACTGCAACAGAAAAAAGAGCAGTCTTAAAAGACAATCTAGCAAATGACAAAACTGTAAAAGAACTACTTACTATGTTGCAAGAAGTCACAAAATAATTCAACAGTGTTTCGTATAGCAGTTTTTATTTTAGGGAGGGCTATCTTTATAGTTTATATGGTGGCATGGCTAATATTCGTTTTGATCTAATCCCCTTTACTAATAAGGATCCGTTTAGTATCATGAGTTGTATGGGTTTTTATATTAATAAGTTAGATGATTTCTTAGATGTATGCCTATACTGTAAAACAAAACCGATCACAGGGAACAGAAGAAAATTCTGTAGTATTGAATGTGCTCGCGCTTATCACCAACCACCAAAAAAGACAAGAACCAATAAAAAGTTAAAATGTAGTTGGTGCAAAAAAACATTTGTTTCAAAAAAAGGCACACCACATTATTATTGTTCTAAGGACTGTTATAATCAAGAGCAATATGAAAAGGACAAGGGATTTAGTAGTAGGGATGTGTCCCGAGTAGTAGAGTCTCATGTTGATATAGGTTCTACTTCAGATGTATATCGTTTTGACGGATGGCTTAGTGGTCAGCTTACTTTACCAGATAAAGTGATGTCAGTTGTAAGAGCACTCCCTAATAGACCATATGTTTGTGAAGACATGGAAGAAATAAATAAAATACTAATAGAAGAACTCCCTCCTGCTACATATGTTGATGGGACACCTTACATAAAGTCTAAAAAACACAGACATCGTAATTGGGGCAGGTGGCGAGAGAAAAAACACTAAACACCTTTACTTTTATACAGGAATAAACAATAATTAACAATTAAAGATCTTAAGAAAGGAAAGAAAGTTATGAAAGATACAATTAATCAATATGAAGTGAGAACCGTGGACTCTGATCACATGGAAAATTTCTTCATCATACGAGCCAAAGACGAGAGTGGTGCTTTTGATGCACTTTCTTCTTTGACCCATTCAACCTATGAATTCGTGAGCATTACTCTAACACTAGAAGATGTTCCCCCCTTAGACGATATGTCTATAGAAGAATTCAATAAGATAACAAACTCTAACCGTTGCCTACACATTTCTCACAAAAACGATTTGGACGATGTTCGCCAAGGAAAATCCAATGAGTGAAGTATTAAATAAAGTAAAAGAAGTGATGTATTACTACATGGTTTATGAAGAAATACAGGACGGAGAGCGTGAGTCCGAAGAAAAATATCTTGGCTACTCCTCTTATAAATTAAACACCGAAACAGACGGAGACAAAGTTGCTCTCCATAATTGGTCTGATGCCTACGAAGAAGATGAGGAAATCTGGAGTGATAACAGAATTATCCGTTGCTCTCTGGAAGAAATCAGCAAAGAAAAGTTTGACAGGGGTATCGAGTTTCTGGGTATGACACACAACATTGGGGAGTGGATAAAAAATGAATTATAACCAAATACCTTTTGACCCACGATACGCAGATGAATGCACCTATCAAGTAGAAGAGGATTGGGCAGAAACTAAAGATCATGAAACCGAAGTCATAGTGATTTATCTTCAAACCTATTGGAATGGAGAAAGGTCTAACGAAAGTAGCGAAGATCGTCTTTTAGAAAAGGCATTTATATATTGGGGAGATGGTGAAGTAAACCACAAGGAATATAAAGAATATCACAAGTGGTTAGAAGAGGAGGCTAAAAAACGAGCCTTTAAATGTTTATGAAACTTGATGAATACGAAAAACTTATACTTTGTGTGGCTCTAAATTATTTAGAAGAAACCATAAAGAACGAAGGGGTGAATCCCATTCATCCATACTTAAAAACGAAAAAGGGTCTAAAAGAAATCGTAGATCTTCGTAGAAAAACGTATAGAGAGGAATAGAATCATGAAACTTAAATCGATTAAAATTGAATGTGAGATGATCATGAGTGATGATCCCACAGATAAAAAACTTAACCTCATGTTAATAGAGGACAAAGAAGTCTTAGAGGCAATTGAAAGAGCACAAGAACACTTCAATAAAAAAGAATATGACCTTACCCATTGTGAAATTGTCTTTTTACTTCTTTCTATTGCCTGTTCAGAAGATGTTTACAAAGTCTATGGTTCCTTATACGAGAAGTCTGATGAGTAAAAATATAAAATGTGAAGTTTGCAATAAATATAATGCCACTAGGAAAGACTACAGGTTTATAGATCAGTTATCTTTTCAAGGAAGTTGTTATTTATGCGAATGGTGTGCGCCCTTAAATGATGTAACTCTTTATCAAATTTCAAATGAAAAGTTAGACCCGAAATATGCTTTTTATGATGAACCAAATGAAATTTCAAAATTTGAATTTAATCAAAACGATTATTTAGAGGGCACTGTTTTATTAAAAGAATATGAATACAAAGGATACATCATCAGAGAATTTGAACAAGAACCTTGTGAACAATGGAAAAAATATAGGGAAGAGGAAAATGGATATTATTTGCTCATGGGGGGAGAAAGAGGTGAGGGTGGTTATGAAATTCTTAATTCAGATGGAAAAGTTATTCATGAAGATTGGTACGACATGGGGGACTCGGCTACCGAAAATGCTGAAAACGAAATCAACCACATGATAAATTCTCTTCTCAAGGAATAAACCCCTTTACTTTGGTATAAGGATAAGCAACAATGAACCCCGTCATGAATCAATCTTAAAAAAAGGAGGGTAGTTATATGGCACACATGGTAGAAACTATGGCTTACACAGGACGAGTTCCTTGGCATGGATTAGGAGTAGAGGTCAGTGATGATTTGACTCCTGTTCAAATGCTCAAAAAAGCGAAACTCGACTGGACGGTCAGCAAACGAGCAATGTTCACTAGTGGCAAGACAAAAAAGGATCCTAAGATACAGGTTCCTTCTTATGCCGTGCTGGTTAGGGACAGCGATAATCAACCACTGGGTCCCGTGGGTCCCAAATTCATTCCTACACAGAATAGAGATGCTTTCGAATTTTTCGAAAAATTCACTAGTGCTGGGACATTGAAGATGGAAACTGCTGGGTCTCTTCGCAAGGGTCGTCAGATATGGGGACTCGCAAAAATGCAGGAGGGATTTACCGTCAGTGGAAAAGATCGGGTGGAGGGGTATTTATTAGTGGCGATTTCACATGAGTGGGGTCGGGCTAATGAAATTCGTTTTACCCCGATCCGTGTTGTTTGTAACAACACACTAACGATGGCTCTGAATAGAGGCGATAATCGTGGGGTATTTAAAATGCCACATGTGAAAGCATTCGACGCAGAAATCATCCGCTCTGCAGAGGAGGCACTTGGTTTGGCTAATGAAAAATTGGCTGAATACAAGGAGAGGTCTCAGTTTTTGGCGAGTAAACAATATAAGCAAGAAGATGTAGTTCGCTACATTGCTCAATTGTTTCAGCCAGAGCTGATCGAACAAGAAAAAATTATCAAGAGTTCAAAAAATGTCAAAAAGATCAGTAGTGATCTTAAGATAGTTGATGAGTTCAAGAAAATTCCAACTCTTGTTTACCGTGCTCTTGAAGAGGGTGCTGGTGCCAATCTTAAATCTGCCAAAGGGACTTGGTGGGGTGCATATAATGCCGTCACCTATGTCACTGACCATCATTGGGGCAGGGATAGGGAATCAGCATTGAATAATGCTTGGTTTGGCTGGAGGGCTAACCTCAAAACGAAAGCACTTCATAGCGCCACAGATTACGCAAACACAGCGTAATTTTCTTCTGTCTATAAATCCCCCTTGGTGTCACAACTAAGGGGGATTTTCCTTAAACATTCTAATATTTCTTCCACTTGCCCACTCCAGAGCCTCTCCAGAGCGTTTTTAAAAGAGGGCAAAGGGTAGTATATACCTATATTTGACGTTTTCTGCATCCATGCATGGGAAGAATAGATACCCAAAAAACACTATACACCTTTACTTTCATTCTATTTTTTAGAACAATAGTCTCAATAACCAATAAAGAAAGGAGAAAGAAATGGAACAATTACAACTTCAAACAAACCACACTCTTGAATTTGCACTTCAACAATATGGGAAAGCACTTATCGCTATTGGTGACGATCCAACTTCTTCGTTTTTCAAAAAAGAAATAGATTCTTTTCGCAACGGGGGAGATTTAACCGACGACCAAAGAATAAATGTTGTCGATATTCAGGCAGACCACTTACTTAAAAATCGCCAACGCATCCTTATTGACCGAGTAAGATTTGGTAGCGACATTTACAAGAAAATCCCATCATTCTGGCACAATAGTGGAATGCTCGATAGTTTTGTTGATCAACACGATAACGGTAAAAAATTATCTGAAAAGCAATTATCTTGTTTAATCAAAATGATCAAGCAGACTCGCGAGAATAGTAAAAGTCCCAAGAAATCTGGGGAACTTCCCAACATCAAAGGGATTTATGAATTTCTCAATAATGCCAAAGTGAAATTTCCTAAAATCTGGCTAAAACTTCAAGACGGCACTGATTTTAGAATTAATCGTGCGGGATCCCGTTCTAAATATGACGGTCAACTTCAATTATCTAATGGGGTGTATGGTGATGATGGGTTGTATTTTGGTCGGATTGATCAAAAGGGCAGTATCTATTTAGCATACAAAGGAAAGGCTCACAAGGACGAAATATTAGCCCTGTTGGTCAGTTTAGTGAAAAACCCAGAAGAAATAGCTAAGGAATATGGTCGTCTTACGGGCAATTGTTGTTTCTGTCATAAGGAACTATCCACCGATAATAGTTTAGAAGTTGGATACGGTCCGATCTGTGCCGATAACTTCAATCTAAAATGGGGAAATCGAATTGTTTGAATTCGGGGCAATCAAATTAATCTTCCGACTATGTATCTTCATAGTCGGATTTATCTTTTTAATTATTACTATGTTCTAGGAGGACATTATGAAAACAAAAACTTTTAAAAAAGACACTATCGTTTGTTTCGATAGAAGAGAATTTAATCTAAAAGGTTATGGATATTATTTTGTAGATAATTCTCAATTTAGTTCAGTTCAGCCAACATTATTGGCTTTAGACCCGAAAGATTTACCAAGATTAAAAAAAGAACTTGGGGAATTTGCATTTACAAGTGCTCTTGATGGGACAAAAGATCAAATATTGTTTTCGGAAGATGACTTTATTTTTAATGAAACATTTAATCCATTTCCTATGGGATCTAGGAGGACATTATGAATATGTCAACATGTTTTAGAACATTTGAAAAGAAAATATCACGAGAATTTGAAATAATACAAAATGATCGTGGTTTTAAAGAACACTGGACGATTAATAGAAAAAAGATGGAAGATTATTTAAGAAAAAATAATTTTATTTCTTGTATTTATAAAGATTGTGAATATTGGTCAACATCCCAAAAAATTCTAAATCGTATAACTAAAGGAGGTGTTTAATGAAAGCAGTAACTTTATACGGTAAAAAGGTTTTTCTAAATGAATACGATGAATGGCTTTTTGATTACGAACCACGACTTGATTTCCTATGGCGTTATTTAAAAAGCGATAGGAAAAAGGTAAACGATCTTTTAAGAATCAATGGTTATAATATTCCACACTTCAATAATGGTTCTTGGAAACTGAAAGTAGTTGATAAAGCATTACAAGAGTGTAGTGGGAACATAAAAAATGCCTATGAGAGTATAGTCGAAAAACATGGGGATCATATCCTACACCTAAAACGGTGCGACTAATGAACATCATATTCATTTATACTATCTTCGCAGGATTTTGCGTCTTAGCTTTATTGTTTACTATTTATATCTTCTTGTTTCTTAGGAAATAAGTCCCCATGTCCATGCATGGGGATAATAGATATCCATTTATGCGTCTTACACCTTTACTTTAATACACATTTTAGTATCCTTGTCTTATTAAGAAAGGAGAATATTATGCGAGACTACCAAAAATCAAGATGCTACCGTTGGGAAAATAGATTTCCTTGGCTAGATAGAAACGGCACACAGGAACTGTCCCTTAACCAAATCATTTATGTCGTAAGATATTTAGATTGGAAAGTTAGGTTAATGCCCACTAAGAACAGACCCGAGGAATTTAACGATCAATTAAATATTGGGGAATACGGTTATTACTACCAGAATCATGTGCGTTTCATTAAAAATAAAAACGCCAAAACGGCATATTCTCGTTACGTGGGTTGCAGACGTGAAAGCAAAAAAGATAAATTCCTTTATGAGTTAAGTTTTCCTGTGGCTTGGGCAACTAATTGGAGAATTGTTCTTCATGAATATGCCCACAGTTTATGTAAAATAAGTGACCTACATAATTCTACTTGGGTGTCTACTTACTGTGTTCTGCTTTATTACTTTCACCCTGCTCAGCCCACTATTGATGAATTAGCCCAATCACTAAATGAACGGGGTATTGATTTCGATAGCATAACAGGTAATCCTTGGTTTAAGGGATTTGCCCGTGTGAAAATTGACATCAATAAGGCTCCCGCATTTACCAATCTTGTAAAAAAGGCATGGAATGTTAAAAAACGCAAACCCAATGTAAACAAAGGCAAAAAGAATTGGAAATTACGGGTTACTAACCTAGTCAAAAAATACCCATTCCTTGCCGTCAATACTGATGATTTATCTACTTTTGAATATGAGCAATATAAGGAATATGTTGGCACGGGAACGGTTTATGTATACAACGAGTTTTATCCTGATACTCGTAACGGTCATCAGCTTGATCGTGGCTACTTTACTCGGGAGCAAATAGCCCTTAACAATGATGAAATAAAGGACTATTTGAATGATCCTTACTGCGAGCATTATTTAGATATAGAGGGTGATACATTTGAGGAAAAACAAAAGTGTTGGAAAAAGGTTTATGAACGGTGTCAAAATTATGTTGAAATCTATCAAGATTTAACACAAACAATCGGTTAAGAAAGGAGAATATTATGTTTGGATTAGAAGGTGAAATTTTTGGGTATGTTGATAACGGGATCTTGGCGCTTTGTGCCGTTTTGGGTATTAACGCAGATAAAAAACTTGGTGGTTCTGGTGTTTACGGTGGCTTATACGGGGGACTCATAGGTAACACAATAAGTGATGGTGTAGGTGCGTTATTAGACCCGTCAATGCGGGATACGGTGATTGGTATAACTACGGGTTGTCTTGAAGTTTTTATACTCGTGTATGTGGCGATAAAAGTATGGGAAAAATTAGTAAAAAATAACTAATCGCTTTCCCTTTCCCTTTAAAGACCCGTTTTTAATTAAACGGGTCTTTTTTTCGAACACCGGGTGCAGATTGCCCACTCCAGAGCCTTTCTAATGGTCTTTTAATATAGGGCAAAGGGCTTAGTATTACTGTATTTTGGTGTTTTTAGCCTGTTACCGTGGGGCTTTCTGATGCAAGGGAATTAAGTAAAGGTGCTTGTTGCCCTTTACTCGCTATGTAAAGGGGTTTGGCTTGGTTCACCAACCTACTTTACTTGAGTCTGGAGAGTGTTTCGCTCAATAGTAGTGATTTGCTATTACCCTTATGTTATATGGTCTTATTTTAGCTATTAGGTGTTGTGGAAAGAAGAAGGGTGTGTAAATAAAAATAAATGTTGATATTGGCTAATAAGGTAATAGTCAGTGAGTGAAGAGTATGGTGCTTAGTGCTTGTAGATTATTAGCTGTTCTTATTGGGTGGGTATTGGGTGAGTGAAGGCAATAAGTTAGTTATAAAAAGGTAATAATGACGGGGGAATGGGAAATGGTATTGGAACTTTGGTATGTGTATTATGTATCCCTGTTGTATGGTGTTTGTTCTTTGGTGCTTGGTGTAAGTAAAAAAGTAAAGAGACTCTTTCCCTTTTTACTTTTTACCCCGAGGATCTAGCACCCCGCACCTAAGTAAAGGGGAAAAGGGGATGATCCTTGCCCCTTTCCTATGGGGAAAATATAAGGGCACCAAGCACCACTCACCAAGCACCAATATCCTTGGGTCTTGGGTCTTGTAAGACGGTGCTAAAAATGTCCCCTAAAGTCCTTGCGATTAGTCCCCCTCCCCCTTTTTCCATGTCCTGTGTAGGGCGGTTACAGGGGCAACTTTTTGAAGCACATTCACCAAAAATCCTGCAACAAAAATATTTAGCCTTTACTCTTGGCTAAAAAGGGCGGTATCATATGTAAAATTTTGCAAAATTTTTTTATATAGTGGCACTTATAAACAGAGAATATCACCCGTCACCACCAAAAGAAGAACCCAAGTGGTGGGAAATACGGGAGCGACTACGCACAACCCTAGAGAGTAGGGGCTGGGAACCCTATCAGATTCAAAGGTGGTTGGGTAAAAACGTGGATGAATTCCAAAGGATGAATGAACTTCGTGAAGAAGCGGGAATGGAACCGATCAGTGGCGCTTACGCAATGCCTCACATGCTAGGAAAT
>Ga0080013_1002043_pt1 | contig 24859 bp, 28 predicted proteins | sample ETNvirenome_6_85_FD_69236 | JGI IMG/M metagenome (GOLD analysis project Ga0080013, IMG submission 69236) | Marine viral communities from the Pacific Ocean - ETNP_6_85 (SPADES assembly) (version 2) | ecosystem: Environmental > Aquatic > Marine > Oceanic | place: Pacific Ocean | collected 2013-06-19
ATCAGCACGGTCTCGCACACGTCGCCTAGTACGTGGTCTGGGTGGCGCAGCTGGACACGCATCATTGCCGCAGTTTAGCGTCGTTTTGGCGGCGTGCAAGTTGCGGCGGCTTTGAGTGGCCGAGGGCGTGGTTATCGATTAGTTGCGGGTTCTCGTTTTTTCCCAGGACAGTTCGTGCCCGGCGAGCATGTCTTGGTAGTCTAGCATGATGCCGAGACTTGCCCGCTGCCAAGCGATGCGCCGCGCCTTGGCACGGGCGCTGGCACTTGGGTCTTTGGGCTTGGGCTTGGACTTCGAAACGTCGATGTCCGGCTTGGTCACGTTGTCTGAGGTCAGTTCCCAGACCTCGGCGACCCTTGCCCGGCGCTTCACCCGCTTGTCTCTGATCGACACGATCTCTCGTATGCGGCCACAGGTGTAGCGGCGACCGCTGACCAGTTGCCAGTGCCAGCCCGCGACGATCAGGAAAATGCGTCCAGGTGTGCGGTCTGCCTTGGACATCTTGAGCCAGCCAGCGAGGGTTGGCCCGGTTGTCCTGCTGAGTCGGACACCGGGCTCTTGCCACCGGGTGGCCGTGATGTTGCAGGCCTGGAGAGCGTCGAGCACTTCGTAAGTGTGAGCCCCCTTGATCGTTTTTCGACCGTTCTGCTTGCGGATCAGCCTCGCGGCTTCTCCGGTCGTCAGGTCGGTCAGTGCCGATATCACGGAAGGTCCGCAATACCGGTTTGAGTCGTTGCCATCAGTGATGGCCGTCAGCTTGAGTTTTGCCATAGGCCTCCCTTTCGGATGGCCCTCGGCCACTCAAAGCCGCGCTCTATTCACGATGTCAAACAGCGTTCCGTACTGTCTAGAGTCTGAACTACAATTATGTCGGAATTATGGCCGGTTCGTGGCGAAAACTTGCTTATTTCAAGTCGGCCTCCGAAATTGCCTCAAAATGACCTTATTTCTGCCTCATTCCTGCCACAATTGCACCCGACGGTGCCTCGACGAAAGGAGAGAGACATGACCGACATCAAAGCAGAAGTCACTGAAATTCTGACGCAGCACTGGGCTCTAAAAACCATGTTGGACATAGAGGAAACCTGTTTCAACAACCTGCGGCGTAAGCGGCCAGACTGGTCGGCCCACGCCATTGCGCGGGAAATTCACCGCCGTCTTGGGCGCTATCGTTTACGTGCCCATGAGGAAGAGTTTTTAGCGGATCACCCAGATAGTAGCTATCGCTTGCAATCATGACCAATCGTCTTTGGGCCGCCGTTTTATATCGGTTGCTTCGCGACACCTTGTCGCGGAGTGACGGCATTCGCCGTCCGGCCATCGAGTACCTGACGGGTGAAGAGGAGGACGATCTACGCACGGTGTGCGAGCTTGCCGGCGTAGAGATTGGGGGGATACAGGCGGCGGCGCGGAAGCTCCGCGATCTCGGCCCAGTTCGCGGGAAGGACCTTTTGAAAAAACTTGTAGGAGAAGAACATGTTAGTGACAATTAACACTCGGGCTCCGCGCCAAGGCCGTGAGATTGTATGCCCGGAGTGCCAAACGGCGCAGCGCGTTTTCCATTTCAACTGGGAGGCGCTTGAGTGCTCGGCTTGCGGGATGACGAGCATTCTGACCCGGTGGGTTTTGGCGGAGCCGCTACTCCAAGACACTATCCCGTTGAAGCCGTGCCCGCTATGCCATGTCTCCGGCTTCGACACGCCGTGCCCGCGCTGCTTTGGCAACGGGTATGTGGCGGATTTGGGAGAGGGAGTTGAGGCCCCCCGCTCGGTGGGGTATACTCCGAAAGTGAGAAGGCTAGACACAGACCTCAATATTCCAGTAGTGCTGGCCTACACGACAGAGGGGGGCGCGGTTGCCGACTCCTGGCTGGAGATCAACGGCAAACGTGCAGAGAACGTGGAGGACGTTTTGGATGAGGAAGCTTGGGCGGAGATCCATACGCAAGGCTTGGAACACTTTTTGGGAGAGTAGGATGGGACTGGAATATTTCTTGTTGATCGGCCTTGGGGCATTTATCGTCGGCCTCTTGTCAGGCTCTTAGCATGACCGCGAGCGAAACAGACATCCGGCGCTGGGAAGAAGCTGGGCGCGGGGATATCCTTGACAGTGCCGGGCGGTGACGTGCAAGTCCTCGACCTCTTCAGCGGAATCGGCGGATTCAGCCTCGGACTTGAGAGAGCCGGACCTTTTCGGACCGTCGCCTTCTGCGAGCGAGACGAGTTCTGTCAAGCCGTCCTCAGAAAGCACTGGCCCGACACGCCTCTCTACGAAGACGTTAGGACCATTCCAACAGGTGGACTTGGAAGAGTTGACATCATCGTCGGCGGATTCCCCTGCCAGCCTTGGTCACAAGCCGGGCAGCAGCGAGGCGCAGAAGATGACCGTGATCTCTGGCCGGAAATGGCTCGCCTTGTTGCAGAGCTGCGACCTAAATATCTCATTGGCGAGAATGTGCGGGGCTTTGTTAGCCAGCCCATGGGCCTCCAGCGCAGCCTTTCTGATCTGGAAAACCTCGGCTACCAAGCCGTCCCATTTATTGTTCCAGCTTGCGCCGTTAACGCCCCGCATCGAAGAGACCGGGTCTGGATTGTGGCCCACGCCGCGCAGTTGCAGCGCGATGGCGGCGGAGAACATACAGAACAGGGTGAACGACAAGTTTCCAAATCTGGAAAGCGTGGTGGCACGGACGGGGAAGATGGAGGGCCACAGCAGTGGCTCCCTGAATCCAGAATGGGTGGAATGGCTGATGGGTTTCCCCGCTGGCTGGACGAACCTGACTGTGGAAGAGTTGCGACCGGAGTTAAAAACCGCGTCCCTCGACTTAAAGCCCTCGGAAATGCCGTTGTGCCGCAAGTCGTCGAGCAGATCGGACGGGCGATCCTCGCGGCGGAAGAAGGCGAATGAGTGAGTCGAACGCGGTGGTGTCGCCGGGCAGCAGCGAGGCAGCGAAGATGACCGTGACCTCTGGCCGGCGATGGCTGCCCTTGTTGAAGAGCTACGGGCTGCATGGCTCATTGGCGAGAATGTGCGAGGCCTTGGTAACCAGCCAATGGGCCTCCAGCGCAGCCTTTCTGACTTGGAAAGCCTCGGGTATCAAGCCGTCTCATTTATTGCTCCAGCTTGCGGCGTCGACGCCCCGCACAGACGCGACCGGGTCTGGATCGTCGCCAAGAAAGATGACACCGACGCCGACAGCAAGCGACCACATCGAGCGCAAGTCAACGAGCAGCGAGAAACTAAACCCACTGACAGGAAAAAGCGTGTCGCTAAACAGGTTCGTCCGTTATTGGCCGGACCCGGAAACGCAAGCCAGCGGCGTCCCATGTCTTTTGCCCACGCCGACGACGCCGGGCGGCGGCGGGGAGCGGTCAGGGGATCGGGCTGGGACAGGCGATCTTCATTACATGGCGAGGACAGGAAAATTGTGGCCGACGCCGAGTGCGAGGGAGACGGGCGGGGGCGGCTATCAGGATCCCGAAAAGATAAAAGCCAGAATGGACAAAGGCCATCAAACCAATTTGTGCGATGCAGTAAAGTTGTGGCCGACGCCGCGAGTATCGATGGCCAACGGTCCATCGGCCAAGGAGGTTGCACAAGGCGATCCGAAGCGGCGTTTGGAGACGGCGGTGAAGATGTGGCCGACGCCGACAGCGAGCGACCACAAAGGATCGGGGCCAAGCCTCATCCGCAGCGACGGCAAAAATCGCCTCAACGACCGACTGGACTATGCGACGGAACAGCGAGCGCAGAATGGTGGGCAACTGAACCCGGCGTGGGTCGAGTGGCTAATGGGGTTCCCAACAGGATGGACAGACTTAAAGCCCTCGGAAGAAAAGGTAATCTACAATGAGAAAGAAAATGCCGAATAGGCGCCCAGCGGTCACGCGGGTGCTAGAGACGCTGACTGATCGCTACTACATCAGTTTGGGGATTGACCCAGAGGATCTCGAAACCAGGGAGATTTTCATACGCGGATCGAAAATCGGCAGCGATATGGATTTACTTTTGGACGATGCGTCGTTGATTTTATCCTTGGCACTTCAGAACGGCCTGTCCTTGGAGCAGTTACTGCACAGTTTGGATACCGGTCGAGAGGAGGGTGGTAAGTCTGTCTTGGCCTCTGCCATTCGGATCATGGGCGAGGAGTCCATGGCCCTGGAACAGACGGCATGAAAAAGGCCGAGAGCGTCTATGAGGCTCCCACCAAGTTTCACACGTTTAACTACATATCGGACAACGTCGGATGATCCATTATCATTGCGCAGACATAAACCCGGCTGGGAAGCTGTTTGACCTTGCTGGTCGCAACCTTTTGGTCAGCCATGCCTACCCGCGCCACATAAGGATGGCCCACGAAATAGGCCAGACGGTCATGCTGGACAACGGTGCGTTCAGCGTGTGGCGCTCCGGGACAGCGGCAGATTGGGAAGGTTATTATGAGTGGTGTGATGAGTGGCTTAACTGCCCGACCACATGGGCCATCCTCCCTGATGTCATTGATGGCGGGGCAGACGCTCAGGACGCGCTGATCGAAGATTGGCCCCACGGTGATCGTGGCGCACCAGTATGGCACATGGACGAAGACATAGACCGCCTTTCGCGCCTTGTCCACGAATGGCCCCGTGTCTGCATTGGCAGCACAGGCCAGTACGCCACCGTGGGGTCTGACGAGTGGCATACCCGCATGACCATCGCGTTCAACATGCTTGGCAGAATGCGGCGTATGCCTTGGGTCCACGGCTTGCGAATGCAAGGAGTCGGGCATCTATATCCATTCGGGTCTGTTGATAGCGCGGACATCGCTCGGAACCAGAACCGCCCACAAAACACAATCCCGAAAATGGCTGAACGGTGGGACCGGATACAACCCCGTATCGGCTGGACGCAATTACCAACACAACAGGGGTTAATAGCATGATAATCGCCAAAGATTACAAGTTTGAGTCGGCACATTTTCTTCCGATGGTGCCATCCACCCACACGTGCAATCAGCTGCACGGGCACAATTATCTTGTGCGGATCATCATTGAGGGGCCGGTGAGAGACGACGGCATGGTTGTGGACTTCTTTGAAATTGACGAAGCGATGAAGTTGCCGTTGGCAAAAGTTGACCACCGGGTTCTAAACGACATCTCTGGTTTAGAGAACCCAACCGCCGAAAATATTGCCTGTTGGTTTTTTAGGAAGATCAACCATATCGGCGAGTCCAGGGTTCTCAAGTCAGTGCGTGTCTACGAGACAGACTCCTGCTATGCGGAGTACACGCCATGAGAAGCGTAATCCTTCTGTCGGGCGGTATTGACAGTGCAGTTTGCCTAGCGATGTGGTCAGGTGAGAAAATATGCTTGGGCATTGATTATGGGCAACCGCACGTCCGTGAGCTTGATCATGCGGCGGCGATTGCACAACACTATGAAGTACCATTTGAAACCATCAAACTTCCCGCGATGGTCAAAACGAACGATGTGGTTTTCGGGTGCCGGAATTTCGCGTTTATCGGGATAGGAGCAGCCTACGCCGCCGCTAACGACTGCGACCATGTAGTGGTCGGCAGCAATGCTAGTGACTGGGAGCGCTTCCCAGACTGCCGCCCAGAATTCACGCGGACTGTCGCGAAGTGTCTTGAAATCGCCTCATATCCTGTGCGCCTAGCTACCCCCATCATCCGCATGACAAAAACTGAGGTTGTCAACTTGGGTAGAAAGCTGGCTGTTCCGCTAGAGCAGACGCGTAGTTGTTACGCAGACACAGAAACCCCATGCGGTGCATGTTTGGCTTGCGAAGTGAGAGAGAGGGCTGGCGCATGACATATGAGGGCTGGCGCATGACATATACAGTCAAAGAAATTTTCTACAGCATACAAGGCGAGGGATACAACACGGGCAAACCTGCCCATTTCATCAGGTTCTCTGGATGCAATCTCGACTGTGCCTTTTGCGATACTGACTTTGATGGCGTGAGCGAAACTGGCGGCAAGTTCGTGACCGCCCAAGACCTCGTTGACGAGGTGAGTTCCCGATATAACAGGATGTGCAAGCTCGTCGTGCTGACCGGCGGTGAGCCAGGGCTGCAAGTAGACGCGAAGCTGATCAAGGAATTCAAGAGGCAGGGGTACAAACTCGCCATTGAAACGAATGGCACGGTTGAACTGCCACGCGGCATTGACTGGATCACCTTATCACCCAAGGCTGGCTGCGAGATTGTAGAGCGTGATGTGAATGAGATAAAGATTGTCTACCCGCCCCAGAACGGGATCAAGCCGGAGAACTTTTCGCGGGGGTATACCAACTATTTTGTCCAGCCGCTGGATAACGAACCCAAGCACATTGAGGATTGCTGCCAATTCTGCATCGACAACCCGCGCTGGCGCGTATCCCTGCAAACCCACAAGATTATGGGAGTGCCATAGTAAATGCTGCCGGTATCCAGCCCTATCAACGGCCCGTCATGAAAAAGGCCGAGAGCGTCTATGAGGCTCCCACCAAGGTGCGTAGAAGGGGGCACCCCTACCCACGAAACGTGCGCAAGAAGCTGGGTCCAAAATCTTCCTGGCGCACTTGCAAGAAGAAGTACAGAGGCCAGGGGTGAGGGTCAGTCGCGAATTTTAAGTGCGTCGAGATCGTAGCCCATGGCGAGCAGCATTATTTCGATTTTGTAGATTGACGGCTCGACAATCCTGTGTTTCTCGTATTTTTCGATGGTATCCGTGCCGACGCCGGTAAGCGCAGACAACCGCGACCGCGAGAACCCAACCTCTTTACGGATGTCGGACAAGACGAGCCCCCAAGCGGTTGCCACGTCCTCTTCGCAGGGAAGTGTATTTCTCATCGTTGCCTCAGTTCTTTGGTGAGTCCGAAACGTCCCAGTCTCCGAGCATTTCCTCAAAGTCCACGTCTGACTCGGTGGCCATCATAGCCAAGCCTGATGTCAGCAGTGAAGACATCAGGTGCATGACGTTATGCATACCGATGCTGGCCGCTCCGGTTTCGACGGCCACCCGGAACAGCACCATGCTCTTCAAGGGCGGTGGGGCCTCGAAGTCGGAGGTTCGCTCGAAGATTTCACGATAAAACTCCTCGAGTTTGTAGGACTCGCTAAAGATTTCATCGGGGTCGGTCATACGGTTAGCCCCTTGAAAAGGAGGTTTCCCAGTTTGCGGCACATCTGGCGCAGCTCGATGTCGGTTGGCTCGCTGCGAGCGCAATCTACTAGAACAGCAATCTCCTGGCCAACAGATCGTTGATTAATGTCCGCCAAGCGGAGCAGCTCCTCCCACGCAGAAATTGGGACTGCAACGCTTTTAAACTTTTTTGTATCAGGCATTTCATGCTTCCTTCTTTTGTTCGTCCTCCCAGGACCCCGGGCAGGGGAGGAAATCCCGGTGCTCGCGGTCCACGGGATAGTTCCGACAAGTGTTGGGACGCAACTCGTGGATTCGGCAGTCCCAGATGTCTTTTTTCCTTTGCTTCCGTAGCCACGGGCACCTCCCAGACAGGACTTCCTCGCCTGTTTTGCTATTGAACCATAGGTCGGCGGTGCGTATGCCGTCGCCCCAATCAAAAATGAAGGCGGTGGCCAGGATATCCTGGCGGTCGGCCTCTTCCCAGCGTTGGAGATCTTCCTCGTCAGCCCACATGCTTCCCATGAAAGACCCGTGGGAGCAGCATTTGCCGCACCGAGTGCAATTGAAGTGGTTCATGTCTTCTCCTCAATTTTGATGCCAATGGACTTGGCCTTGCGCTTGCCTTTCAAGGCATCGCGCACGAGTTGCGCTTGGGCCTCGTTGGCAACGACAATATCCACGGGCATTGTGCCGTTGGATATGGCTATGCACTCGCGAACGGATCGGTCGGCTTCCTTGGCGGTCATCAGCTTAACCATTCTCTAAACTCCTCTCCCATCACCGTTTGCGCGATGTCCATTTTGTTGCGCAGCGCCTTGACGATCCGTTCGTCAATGGTGCCTTCCGCGATCAAATCGATATATGTGACGTGTTTGCGTTGGCCAATCCGGTGGGCGCGGTCTTCCGATTGCATTCGCACAGCGAGATCGAAGCTGTTAGCAAAGTAAACAACTGTCTGCGCGGCGGTGAGTGTGATGCCGTAGCCGCCCGTCTGGGGATTGCCGACAAAGTAACGTGCGCCACCGTTTTGGAATCGCTCGATGGCGTTGCTCCGGTCCTCATCGGAGGTGTCACCGAAGTAGCTCACTGTTGACCCTGAGCCGTGGGCCTTGGTCAATGCCGCCGTGATGCGTTTCACATCGTGCCGAAACCGGGACCAGATGATGGCCTTGTCGTCGGTCTCTTCCAGACAGGCGAGGAGTTCGTTCAGGCGGTTATCTTCGATTTCTATCAGTTCGCCGTTGTCGGATTTGACGTGTGCCGACAGAACTTGTTGCATCCGCAACAATTGAGTCATGATGTTGGTCGCGGTCATGAATTTCTCGTCTTCGATATGCGCCAACGCATAGTCGGTCAATTCACGGTAGATGCGAGACTGCTCGTCCGTGAGAGTGACATCTCGCCGTGTGTAAATCTTGGCGGGGAGATCCAGGCACTCGTCCTTGGTGACACGGCTCGAGAAGCTCTTGATCATGCTGGAGAGTTCGCCCAGATTTCTATAGCCGACAATTTGGATGAAGGAATGGGAGCCGACATCCCGGCGGTTCGCCACCGCGTAGCGATACTGGAACTGGAAGAAGTCATCGCCGCAATCGCCCAGCAAATTTTTGTCCATGAAGCGGCACTGCGACCAGAGGTCGAGCGGCGACTGTGTAACTGGAAAGCCCGTCAGGATACGCCGGTACTTCGCCAGCGGCGAGAGCCTGATCAACGCCTTTGTGCGTGACGCATTGGGGTTTTTGATGCTGGTCGATTCGTCAATTGCCAATAGTGCCTCGGACGCTTCCAGCACGAGCGCAAGGAAGCGTTGCCCTTTGGCAGTGCTGAGTGCCTCGATGTTCATAACCAGGATGCGTAAGGCTGCTTCCGCCGGCACTGTGAGGGCTGCCAGAGCGGCCATCACGGCCTTTGTGGGCTTGGGGTTCCAAATTTCCAAGGCGGCGCCCTCCAAGACGCGCTTGGGCATATGGGCCGGGAGTTCCAAGGCTGCCCAGTTGCGGTATACGCCCTTGGGCGCGAGAACAATAAAGGTGTCGATCTCGCCGTGCTCGAAGAGCACGGCAGCGTTGTCGATGCAGATTTTGGATTTGCCTGTTCCCATCTCCAGGAAATAGGCCCAATTTTTCTGGTCCCACGAGGCGCGGAGCACGTCATCTTGGTGCTGGTACGGCTTCGTCTCATACTTGTAATCCATCATCTGCCATTCATACTCCAGATTTTCCCATTTGACAATCACTTTTTTTCTGCTATAAGAAACTCAATGCAACCCCTGGCGAGGAGATACGCCTATGAAGAGGAACGACACTCCACAAGACGTGTGGGAAAAGCTCAAGGCAGACGCTGACGCTAACGCTTTCAGCGCCGTGACCACAGAGGGCGGTAAAGATCTGAGCCGCTTCATCCGAGAATCCATTGCGCTCAAGAAGGATCTGCAAAAGGCAGAAGCCGCAGCCAAGGCTGTGCGCGTCGAGCGTGACCGTCTCCTGTACGATTTAATTCCCGCGCTGATGACGGAAATGGGAATTGAGAGGGTGGAGGTGGACGGCCATACCGTGGCGCTTTATAGCTTCGGTTCAGGCACGATGCCGAAAGATCCCGCTGAAAACGCCGCCGCTCTGGCGCATCTCCGCGAGATCGGCGCTGGCGACTTCATCAAGCATGATGTCTCAGTGTCTTTTGCCGTCAAAGAGGACAATGCAGCGTCAGCCTTGAGAGCTGATCTCGAGGCGCAGGGATTTTCCGTAGCCTCGAAGACATGGGTGGAGTCTTCCACCCTCAGAAAGCTGATCAAGGATCAAGAAGGCATCGACCTGGACATATTCAATGGCTATGTCGGCACACGAGCGCAAATCACAGGAGCAAAGTAATGGCACGTAAAGAGAACGGCAACGGAACCCTCCCAGCAGAGGTAACTTCTCAGTTTGAGGCGGACGCGGGGATGGGCTTGGAGCACGTTGGCTTGGAAAACATGCAGACTCCGTTTCTGCGCCTGATTCAAGCGTTGAGCCCACAACTCAAGAAAAGTGATGTCTCTTTCATCTCCGGTGCCCAGCAGGGCCAGATTTTCAACACGGTGACAGGTAAGACATGGACGGACAGTGTCACTGTCGTGCCAGTGGATTTCTGTCAGAAAATGTTGGAGTTTGTCCCTCGTAAGGCTGGGGGAGGGTTCGTTGGAGAATTATCCCGCGAAGATGCCCTTCAGGCTGTTCGCGATGATGCCGGCATGGAGATTTTGCCGAGTGGCAACGAGCTGGTACGCACCGCGCAGCACTATGTCAAAATTGTGCATGATGACGGCACTCTTGAGAGCGCCATCGTGGACATGAAAAAGACGCAGTTGAAGGTATCACGCAAGTGGATCACCTTGATTGCTATGCAGAAGCACAATGGTTCAACCCTTCCGAGTTTCGCCAACTCCTACAAGCTCCGTTCGGTCGAGGACGGCAACGATAAGGGTAGTTGGTTTTCTTGGTCGGTTGCCTTGGCTGACCCCATCCCATCTCTGGCGGCCTACCACGAATGTAAAGACTTCTACCAGAGCATCAAGCGCGGGGAGGTGCGTTCGTTGGCTCCGCCCTCTGACATGGTGCTGGAGGATTCCGCACAAGACGTGCCGTTCTAGGTAAGGGCTCGGCCCTCCCGGTTTGCTGGGAGGGCCTTTTCCTATGCACCAAGCGGCAGAAAGATTTCTGGGCCTCTTTGAGGGCTATGGTCGAGCGCATGGTCAGACAACCGTGCTGGACAGGGCTCGCCATGGCAAAACCCCAGCCAAATACCAAGTGGTCCATGAACCACTGACCGTTGACCTTGTGCAGCGGCATCTTGAGGGGCATCTCGGTGTTGGCTCCATCCCCATTGACGAGACAAACCGGTGTAGTTTCGGTGTCTTGGACATCGATGATTACAGTTTAGACCTTATTGCCCTACGGGCCAAGATCAAGAGGTTCAAGCTCCCTCTTATCACCTGTCGCTCAAAAAGCGGCGGCGCTCACCTGTTCTTATTCCTTTCCGAAAAGGTGGCCGCTGCGGAGGTGCGCGATAGGTTGGCCGAGTTTGCGTCAGCCTTGGGCTGGGGCACTTGCGAGATATTCCCCAAGCAGGAGGAGGTCCGTGCGGATCGAGGTGACGTGGGCAACTTCATCAATCTCCCCTACCAGAATGCAAAATACACCACGCGGTATGCCTTGAAAGATGACGGCGACGGCATGACGCTGGATGAGTTTTTGGATCTGGGGGAAAACTCGCGCATCTCAGGGGCTGATCTCCTCGCGATAACCCTTGGCTCTGGTGCCGATGTGCTGCCAGAGGGGCCACCTTGTTGTCAGCAACTGACCGAGTTTGGCATCCCGGAAGGTGGGCGCAACATGACGTTGCTGAACATCGGCATTTACTACCGCAAGTGTGCACCGGACGACTGGAAAAGGAAACTTGAAAAGCACAACCAAGACTATTGCACACCACCGTTGCCGGCGAGGGAGGTGGTCGTTCTCCAAGGTCAATTGGAGAAGAAGGGCTACACCTATACCTGTAAACAAGAGCCTCTGAGCAGCCACTGCAACATGTCTTTGTGTCGAAGTCGGAGACATGGCATAGGCTTCCATAACTCGCATCCGGTTATTGGTGGCTTGACCGTTGTCGAATCTGAACCACCCGTATGGTTTGTGAACGTGGACGGCTCGCGGTTGGAATTATCCACCAAGCAGTTGCAGTTGCAGGGAGAGTTCCAACGCGCATGCATGGAGCAGATGTACAAGATGCCAGCGAGGATGAAAGCCCCAGACTGGCGCGATCTAATTGACACACTTCTCGAGGATGCCACGCGCATCACAGTACCAGAAGAATTGACGCTGAAAGGTTTGTTCTTTGAGCTAGTGGAGGCTTTCTGTACTTCTCGGATCGTAGCGCACAGTCCAGAGGAACTGCTGACGGGCAAACCCTGGACGGAGGAAGGGCGCACATATTTCAAGCTCAGTGCACTGCAAGAATTTTTGCAGCGTAATGGTTTCGCGCATTACACGCGGGGCCAAATCACCGAGCGTCTCAAGGAACTGAATGACGACGCGGAGGCCGATACGGTTTATCGGTTGAAACTAAACAACGACCAATGGAGATCTGTCCGCGTTTGGTACATCCCAGAGATGAACCGTGAGGAAGTGGACTTACCGGAAGTAACCTTTGAGCCAGAAGATCCACCGTTTTGATAAGGAGCAAGATCATGGGTGTAATGAGAAGCTATATGTTGGCGAAGGCAGCGGCCAAGCGATTGAAGGGGGACTGGCAACGAAAGCTGGCGCTTTTGGGGTTTGAGGAAGACCCCCGTAAGGGCGAAAGGCGTAAGGGAGAAAGGCGAGTGAATCAGTTTAACAGCGAGGGATTGGAGCGCCGGATCAATGAAAGCCCAGAACAAGAGACACCGGAGAAAAGACTGTGGGATGCGGAGAAAAGACTGTGGGATGCGGAGAAAAGACTACGCGAGCTTGAGCGTGAACTTAAAGGCATGCGTCAAGCGCGTTCCAAGGAACATGCACGAAGGAACATGGCCGAGCGAATTTTACGGCGTCTGGCCAAACCCGCGCAGCGCATGGAACCAAAAGAGCACCAAGTCTGGGTTCGCTCGGTAATAGGGGAGTATTTTGGTGGCGATTTGCAGGGAGCCTTTCGCAAGTCGGGCCATCCGCACATAACGGGTGCTTGTCCGCATTGTGACATTAATTTGTATAACAATGTCCCTCACGCAAAGGCTATGCCGTGTAACATACCGCAATGCCCCTATGAGACTGAAGTTATTTGTTTATGAAGTTACGCCCAGTTCCTATCAAACTGCGCGAGGCTAATGATTTTGTTGAGCAATACCATCGTCACAACAAACGCACACAAAGAGATGGTGGACGATTTGCTATTGGAGCTACAACAGGAGAGGAAATGGTTGGTGTGGCCATTGTCGGGCGTCCTCTCGCAAGGCTATTGGATGATGGCTACACCGCAGAGGTCACTCGATGTTGTGTCCTAGATGATGCCCCAAAAGGTTCTTGCTCGTTTCTGTATGGCCGTTGCTGGAGAATATGGCAGCAAATGGGCGGCACGAGGATGGTAACGTACACCCTTGAAACGGAAAGTGGCTCCAGCCTCAAAGGGGCTGGCTGGAAGATTGTCGGGAAAACGAAGGGTGGCGGCTGGAATCGTGAGGGACGGGAGCGTGATTGGCAACCGATCTACGGCCAGCTTAAATTCAGATGGGAGGCTACATGACACACGAATTACTCTATTATGGTCCACCAGGCACAGGAAGGAGCCCGCGCAAAGCAGTGACAAGGTACTCTTGTTCGCGGCGGCGGGGGAGGATTGTTAGTGACTAAACAGTGCGAGACAATTCTCGGCCCGCCAGGGACGGGGAAGACGCAGACTAATTCCAATCGCATCCGTAATTGCATCGAAGACGGTATAGCGCCGGACAAGATAGCTTGTGTCTCTTTCACCCGTAAAGCGGCTAAGGAAAGTCGAGATCGTGTCTGCCGAGATTGGGGCGTTGATGAACGCGATATGCCCTTCTTCCAGACGCTGCACTCCATGGCCTATAAATTTGGGGGATATCGCCCAGACGATGTCATGGGGTCCAAGGACTTAATAGCCATAGGGGAAGCGACGGGAATCATTTTCGACCCCAAACAAATCGCCGGGGAAACGGACATGGACATTTTGGGCGTGTCACAGGGCGATACATATATGCACCTCTACCATCTGGCTCGAAGCAAGGGAGTGGATTTGGAGACAGCGTACCGCCAAGAGGGGAATTACAACATTAACTATGCCGAATTGACGCGACTGGTAAAGACCTACAACAACTACAAGAAAGCCTACAAGAAGATTGATTTCACCGATATGATTGAGAAGTTCATTCTCATGGATATCTGTCCTGATATCGAGGCCCTGTTCGTGGACGAAGCTCAAGATCTCTCCACCCTTCAATGGTCCATGGTCGATGTATTGAGGAGGAAGCCTGACCTACAGGTTTTCACGGGTGATGACGATCAGGCCATAATGAATTTCCAGGGGGCTGATGTCGGGGCTTTTCTGAGGGCCACTGAGAAGAAAACAGTCCTTGACCAATCCTACCGAGTACCAATCCTTGTTTGGGAGCAAGCGCAATCCATTGTTAATCGGATTTATGCCCGCGCTCCCAAGACATGGTATCCAACTGAGCAAGAGGGTAGTCTCCGGTATCATCAGAGCTTTAGGGATATTCCGTTTCGTGAGGGTGAATGGTGTGTCATGGCGCGGACTAATCACATTGCATCGCAGTATGCGGCGGAGTTGCGGGAGGAGGGATGGGTGTACAGCCGGCGCGGACATCCCAGTATTCCGCTCAAGACATATGAAGCAATCCTGGATTGGGAGGAATGGTGCAAGGGCCATTCGCTGGCGCCCTCAAAAATCAGGAATATCTATACCTTTATGGCGGTGGAGAAGGATTACGCCAAGGGCAATGGTCCACGGTCAAAGAAGCTTATCACGCTGGATGAGCATGAGTCCTATACGATGCAATATGCCAAGGATAATCTGGGGCTGAAGCGGGAGAACTCACTGAGGTGGCATATAGCCCTAGGAAAGATTGACCTTGAGACAAAAAACTATATCCTTAACGCCTTGGTGAGAGGCGATAATGTCAAGAAGCCCCGCATAAAGGTGAGTACGATCCATTCCATGAAGGGGGGAGAGGCTGATAATGTTGTCGTGATTCCAGATCTCTCTTATGCGGCCTATCGAGAATACGCCAAAAATCCAGCCGCAGAGCATCGAGTATTCTATGTCGCTCTGACCAGGGCCAAACAGGCCGTGCATGTTTTGTGCCCCCACACCAAGAGACATTATGCCATATGAAACCGGATGAAATTCTGACGAAGGCCGCTATCCTTGTCGCGGGTGAGCGGGCGAGGCAGCATGGTGATTATGTTGCCGTCCATAAAAGAATAGCGGAACTCTGGGGCACTTACTTGAGCCGCCCCATAACCGCTGCGGAGGTAGCTTTCTGCATGGCCCTAGTGAAGATTACCCGGGCTGACTTAGGTGAACCCAACCAGGATGATGGTGTGGACGCATCGGCCTATACGGCCTTGTGGGCATCATTACGGCAGCCAGATGCGTGAAGATTTATTCGATGAAAAAGTCTGGTTCCCACCAGAGCACTTGCCTGATTTATCGGGCGAGAAGATCATTGCCGTGGACGTGGAGACCAAGGATCCTCGGTTGCTCGACCTTGGACCAGGGTGGGTCCGAGAGGATGGGCGTCTTATAGGGGTAGCCGTTGCCGCTTCTGGTTGGAACGCCTATTTGCCGATTGCCCACGAGGGTGGTGGGAACATGGCAAAGAGCATTGTTCTCGGCTGGCTCCAAGACCAGCTCAATCATGGCATGTCAGTGGTGTTCCACAACGCCACCTATGATCTCGGCTGGCTTCTGACAGAGGGAATAGAGGTCAAAGGACCCATCCTCGACACCATGATTGCGGCCCCTCTCCTAGATGAGAACCGTTTCAGCTATTCGCTCAACGCCTTGGGCAAAACCTACCTGGGCGAAAAGAAGAAGGAGGAGGAATTAAACCGAGCCGCAGACCAGCATGGCGTCAACGCCAAGGCTGAGATGTGGAAGTTGCCGGCGGAAAGGGTGGCCCTGTACGCGGAAGGGGACGCGGCCCTCACCCTTAAATTATGGGACGTACTGCACTCAAGGCTAATGGAGGAGGATTGCCAGAAAATCTTGGAGCTGGAACTGTCTCTGCTGCCTCTTGTTTTCGAGATGAGACGGAGAGGGGTTAGGGTCGATCTGGACAAAGCGGAGCGCACGAAGGTGTATTTGCTGTCCCGCGAAAAAAAGATCTTGGAGGACTTGCATACTGAGACCGGAGTTCATATAGAACCGTGGAACGCCAAAAGTCTGGCAAAAGCATTCGATAATTTGAGCCTATCGTATCAGCGGACAGACAAGACGAACGCCCCCAGTTTCACCAAGCACTTCCTGAAAACCCATGATCATCCGGTGGCTGGAAAAATCCTTGAGCTTCGGGAATACAACAAGGCAAATACCACCTTCGTGGATACGATTCTTAACCATCAGCATAATGGCCGTATCCATTGCCAGTTTAACCAGTTGCGCTCCGATGAGGGTGGAACTGTGTCTGGGCGTTTCTCCTCAAGCAATCCAAATTTACAGCAAGTTCCATCTCGCCACCCAGAAATCAAAAAGCTCATTCGGGGTCTCTTTCTGCCCGAAGAAGGATGCCAGTGGGGGAGTTTTGACTACAGTTCCCAGGAACCGCGATGGCTAATGCATTATGCTTCCGTTGCCCCGGCCACCAAGGAGAATGAGCGCGTACAAGAGATCGTGCAGCAGTACCAAGACAGCGATGTGGATTTCCACCAGATCATGGCGGACATAGCGGATGTGGATCGCTATCAAGCAAAAATAATTAATCTCGGGACCATGTACGGGATGGGAATTGGCAAACTGGCCCATACCCTTGGGGACATCCCCTTTGAAGAGGCCAAGGAGATAAGGCGCGAGTATGACGAGAAGGTGCCCTTTATACGGACCTTAGCCTCCTCCGTGATGGATGCCGCGTCTAAACGCTCTGAGATACGGACATTGCTGGGGCGAAAATGTCGCTTCCCCATGCGAGAGCCCAAGGGCTTTTCCCGGGAAAAGAAGACGCTAATTCATGCGGAGAAACTTGAGGAGCAATGGGCGGAGATCCAGAGCCTACCGATGGAGGAGCGCCCGGAGAACTGGCGCGAAAACAATCCCGATAACTTCCAGGTTGCGTTCGTGTTCAAGGCGCTAAACAGGTTGATTCAAGCCAGCGCGGCAGACCAGACCAAGCAAGCGATGCATGATTGCATAACCCATGGTCATTGGCCCGTGCTCACTGTTCACGATGAGCTATGCTTTTCGATAGAGAGCGATGGTCAGGTGGCGGAGATCAAGGATTTAATGGAGAGCTGCGCTCCAGACATGAAGATCCCATCCAAGATCGATGTGGGGTTGGGCGATAATTGGGGCTCCGCGAAGTAAGCCCCTAGAAAACATCGTTCCACCCCCCATGCAGAGGTTTGTCAACGAAGCCTCCAGCGGCCTTGAATATATCCGCGCTTTTTGATTCTTCTGGATCGAACTTTGCAAAACGGGAACGAATGTTTTTGGGGTCAAATACAATGTAGGAATGTTCTAAAATCAGCTTACCTTCTTCAGTAAAATCAGCTTCGGCTACGTTATAGTATTGAACACCATCATAGCCGTCCTCTATTATCATATCCCGAATTTGTTCCATAAGTTCGGCAGCTTCCGGGCTTTCTTTGAACTCCTTTTTGTCCGCAAACTTGAAATCGTCGAAATAGTCCGTCACCGTATCAATGATTTCTGTTAGTTCTTCTTCATGGGCTTTACCCCATTCTCCTGAATACCCTGTAGCACGGGAAGGTCTCAAGGCACTTGCGGCAATCGTCTTCGGATCTTTCCAATCTCCGACATCAGGAAGTTCCAAGGGGTTTGTAAGTCGAATCTTCGTCGGAAGTATGTTTTCCCCCGTATAGTCTCCGTCTGGATGCAACAAAGTTGTTTCCCTTGTTCGTTCCAGACGATTATTTGCGTGTTCTTTGGTGCCGAAATGGTATCCCAGGTCCCCTTTTTTAAAGGTCGTAAAATCGTCCCGTGTGGCGTGATAGCTGTCAAGGTTAAAACCCTGCTCCTCCGCTCGTGCTGTGCGGCTGGCTTCGTCCATTGGAAGGGAAGTGATGCCGCCTTCTTCCGGCCCCATTCCCAGCATCTGTTGATATTCTTCCGGCAGTAACTGGTAACCCCGCTGCGCCAGAGTAAATAGCCGTTTAACAGCCTTCAGTCTCGAGCCCGGCCCTACCAGTCCTCGGAGTACGCGACCGGGCGTAATTCTTGCTTTGGGATCGGGTTTGTAGATAATTTCAGGGAGACGTGGCTCGATTAAACGCTCACTGGATGTTTCGGGTACGGTAGCTTGCTCCGTGGAGCGGGGTTCTTTTATACGATTGCCGTAATACTGTATCCATTCATCGAAACCCCCTCCGGGTACTGCTCTCTGAAATTCTTCGTTAATTCCGGCAGGTTCCGGCACAGAAATAACTTCAAGAACGTCTTGCGGGGCTATGGACTGCAAGCTTCGTCTTGAGGATCCCCCCACCAAGTTAACATCTTCGGAGGGGTCTTGATGCCAATGCTCTCCACCCCTTAATCGAACAATAGACACATCCGCCGGGGAAGAGCTTTCATCGCCGAACGCGTACCTCATCTTAGAGGCCCAGCGAAGAGCATCTCCAGGGTCGGAAAAAGAATAAACAGAAGGTTCCTGTTGATAACGCTCGCCGGTTCCTTGCTTTAACCACAAGCTTTCAGAAAGAGGATCCAGCCCTCTTTCCTGAATATCCGGGAGGTTTCTTGTAAAGGTTGCATGGAATACGTCGTCAGCCATATTAACTCCGCAGGTGGGTAGACGACTCGCCGTCAAAGCGCATGGATTGTTGCCTGTTGCCTTGTTCGACACAACTGCAATGTATCCACCCTGAGTGAGGGTCGTGCTCCTTGTAAAATTCCAGTATCAATTGATCGTAAGCAAGCTCATTAGTTACCCATCGCGCCACGTCCATATTCGAAACTCCGGGAACCTCGAAATCCACCGCTTGCCCGGTGATATGCTGCGATCTGTCTGAGGACCCCAGTAGCTGGTTAAGGCTCAGACACCTGTAACCACTCGAGGGAGTAAAGGGGCGACCATAGTGCGCCCTCACCGGCTCAAGGATCTTGGCGCATACTTCCTTCAGGTTCTTTATCGACTCCTCATCTGGTGTGTTGTCTATTCCGTTTCGTATTGCTGTCTGCGACTTGGTCAACTCCCATAGGGAGAAATGGTCGGATAGTTTCATTGTGGACTAAGACCTAATAACTTTCGTTGTTCTTCCATTCTAAGAACTTCAGACGCTCGTAAAGCTCCTTCTCGAGGGGAAGGGAGAGAAGAAGCGGAAGTTACAGAAGAATCTCTAGGAATAAGTTGTGGGTTAAAATTACTAGGAGTATAGCGGTCAGAACTTAATATGGCTGGCCTTCTCAATCCTTGATTTTCTTCGGGGGCAGATCCTTTTTCTGTTATTTCTCTAACTACAGGATCTACTACCCTTTGTTGAGCAACATTAGAGCCTTGATCGCTTGCGTAGTAACCAGCGTCTACAAGAATTGTTCTAAGTGATCTTAAAGCAGATTCTCTAGCACGTTCCGCTGCTATGTTCCTTCTTCCAAATCCGCTTAAATCCGCTCCGACCTTCATTGCTCTTTCAGTTTCATAAGCTCTTAGGCGGGGAGAGGTAAGATATTTCATTATAGGCTTCGTCCGCAAAGCACGAGACAAAGCAAGAATACCAGCAGCACCTATAATAGTGGATATGGGCTCCATTATTAAGGCCATAGCAAATCCAGCAGAATATCCCGCAGCGGCCAATCCTGTTTTGCCTCTCATTACAGAATCCGAAATAGTTTCTCCCGCTTTAGCTACTTGCCGAAGGTTGTCTAAGGTTTCTTTTCCTAAAACAGTTTCTAAAGCCCCTCCTTTGTTGAGATCCTTCATATTTTTTAATATGGCATCCCCCCATGAACCACTTTTAACAATGTCGTCTGTAACTGCACCCGTGGGAAAGGCAGGAGCAAGAATTTTTGACATAATTAAATCTCTAAAATTTCCTAACGGAGCGTCATCGGTTAATCCTAAAGCTTCATCGCCAAGCCGCTCGCGTAAGATTTTAAAGTTTTTAGGGTTTTTCAAAACATTAGATACGAGTTTATCGGTATCTAATGTTCCACCCGCTACGGCTCTAAGAAAAGCATCTTTACCTTCTTGCTCAGACTGACGAATTACTTCTTTAAAAGTGTTCAATATTGTTTTAGCGTCTTGATTAAACAGTGTTCCTGAAAACTCGTCTAACTTAGCTGCGCTTGTTCGATCAAGAATTTTCAAATCATTCATAACTTTTTTAAACCCTCCAGCCTGTTGTCCAAAAAGTTCTTTTTGAACTTGCGGGCCAAGGTTATCAAAAGACGAAGCAAGAGCGTTGTAGTTTATACCTGAGTCTGAGCGGTTTAATGACGTTGACTTTTTTAACCACGTATTTGCCAAAAGACTTCTGAAGCCTTCCCTAAACTGGGAAGGACTCGCAGCAGCAACAGACATATCATCATATAATTTTAAGACTTCTGCAAAATCGTCCTGAAGACGAACCCGCATAGGATCATCTTTAGCGACCTTTTTAAACACTTCTGGAACAGTAAGCATAAATTTGTCAGCTTTAATTCCAGCTTTTTCTAAGGAAGAAGAAGAAAGACCTAAGTCATTTAACCTCTGATTTACGCCAGTTATATCTCCCTGTTTAATTTGTTCTGCTAACTCACGAAAAACTCCAGGGTTGTTTTTTCCCGCTTCTATAATCTTGTTAACTTCTTTTCCAGAAGGTTTTACAGAGTCTAAAACAAATTTAAGAAGAGCAGGTTGTTTTTCCCTTACTACCAAATCCACTATACCGCTTAAATCCTGTATATTTTTTTCTTTAATTTGTGAATTTAAACCTTTCACAAAACCAGAATTAATAATATCAGCACCTTCAGCGTAATGTTTGTTAGCAGAAACAAGTAAGTTCAAGCCTTCTCTTGCCCTTTCAATGTTTGCCTCACTAACAAATTTTTTTGTTACGGGATCTCGAGCCGTAGCCCCAAATTTTGCTCCTGTTTTTTCCAGGCTTGTTAATTGTTCGGTTAAGGCTATTTCTTTTCTCTTTAAACCTTGATCTATGGTATCAAGCATTTTTCTAATGTTTAATCCAGCGGAGGTTCCCAATAAACTAGGGTCACTTTCGCTAGCTCTTAGAGCCGCTCTTAAAGCTGGAATATCACTTATGGGGATACCTACTCCTTCGGCATCATCTATATATTTCCATATTCCTCCCTGTAATTTTTCACCCCCAGAAAGAACATCTCTTCTTATAGCTTTTAGTTGAGATATAAGAGGCCCCGCATCAATAACTTCACCCTTCAAAGCTACATCAGCATTTCGGTATAGTTGATTAGACCTAGCTGTAAACAGATTGACAGCTAGGTTTAGACCATGTTGGAATTCAGAAGCTAGCCCTTGGGAACCCGCTGTAGATTCTTCTAAAACTTTAGCTATGCTATCAAATTCTTTTTCTAAAACATCTTTTAATTCTTTGTTGGCCTGCTTAACCGCTTGTTTTGGGTTTGCCATGGTTTCTTTTAATTGAGCAACCATACTGTCTGCTGTCTGCCCGATAGCTTCTTTAGCTTCGTCCGTAGATATTTTACCTAGTTTTTCATCAGCTAAGATTTTACGAACAAAATCTACGTTCTTAGCGACTGCCACATCATTGGGGAAGATAGACTCCCAGATAGCTTGGGTTCTGCCCAATATACTTTTACCCGTAACAGTAACCGCAGGAATATTGGCTCCTCCTTCGATCATTTTACGATACAAAGCTGAAGCTTCTTCGGAAGCAGCCTTTCGAGCTATGCTATTAGCTTTTCTATTTCCATATCCTTGAGCGATTAACCTATCTCTTAACTCTTGAACCCTTACAGAATCAGGCAACGGTCCTTTGCCTTTGGTAGCATATCTTACAAGAGCACCCACTGATCGTCCTACCCCTTCACCCCCAGCTTCTATAAGTCCTTGAAGAGCTACATCTTTAAGAATGTCTTCTGTGCTTTGTCTTTGTAGACCCTCAAAAATATTTTCAAAAATAAATTCATCTACTGCTTTACCCGCAGCACCCGCCAAACCAACCAAGGCTATTCCTGGAATTGTTCCAACACCGGAAGCAGCTACGGAGGCACCCACAGCCGCAAAAAGAGGAACCGTTTCTCTACCCAGAAAAGACCATACGTCTTGCCACCCTAAACCTTCCTCGTTAAATCGAATAGTTCCTGTTTCAGGAAGATTAAATTTTTCTTTTAATTCTTCTGTTATGTTGTCAAGCTGCAATACGAAATCGTCGGGGCCTACTTTTATAACCCCGTCTTTTCCAAAAACTTGCATAAGCCTGAGAAGCCGTTCTTCGTCGTTGTCTCCTCGACCCACAAAATAAGAAAGACCAAAATCTTTTACCTCTCCTTCGTGAGTGGTCTTAAATTGTTGCTCTTCCAGAAGACCTTCTTTTTGTCTTTGGTAGTCTCTAACTTCTTCTATAGATAATGAGCGTATAAAATCTCTTTCAGACATTTTAGGCTCAGTAAACAGTTCAGGCTGTTCTTGCTGCATCAATGTCAGAGACTTTTCTATGTCCTCCTGAGAAGCATCTTCAAAATCAACATCCATTCCAGAAGGAAGAGTAATTACTGTCATTATTCTTTCCCTTCCTTTTTACGGTTTTCTTCTAGTATTTCTGCAAGTCGTTGTTCGGGAGTTTTAGCTTTGGTATAATTTTCTGGTAATGCAGAATCTTCTACAGTTTTAAGCTCCGGTCTTTTAAGCCAATCCGATTTGTAAGTAATGGTTCTATCTTTGCCTTCTCCCTTAACGTCTAAAATATCTGTCCATTTAATTTTGCTGGGAACTCTTTTACCAGAAGAAGGATCCAATGTTTCAAGGGCCAATGTTCCCCTTCTCTGTTCCATAATTTGTTGAGCATCTCTGCCGCCCTTAGTTAAAGTCCCCGCCCATGTATTTTCTCTAGCCTGCATATCAGCCAGCGTTTCTTGAGTGTTTCTTTTTATAGAATTACTGAACTCTATGAGAGTATTTTCTAGTATATTTCTGTTTATCGTAGAAGGAGCCAATACATAGTCTGCGTAAAGACCACCAATTGTTTCCGCTCTGGCGCGGTCTGCATCAGAAATAGTTCGGTTACCCTCGTTTAACAAAGCCGTAATATTTTTCTGAATAGCTTGGTTAACCAAAAATCGGTATTTTTCGGGTTCTTCCGTAGAGAACTCTCCTAATTTTATACCTAAAAAGTTTTCTATTTTTTGACCAAAAGCTAACAGCGCGTTAGCGCCACCAGTAACAGCGCCCGTCATGGTCATGGCTTCTTTTAATAAATGCTGAATACCTATATTTGCTCTGACCTGCGCGACCTGATTTCCATAGGCTTCCACAGCACTATCTATAGAAGAACCTTTTTCCGTTCTATCTCCTAGGGCTGATAGATTGGACGTTAGTGCTTTTTTAAGGTCGCGAACTTGATCTTCAAGAAGTTTGATATCAAAAGCTTCGGAGTTAACTTTGTTCAGCGGGAAAACACCGCTGCGAATGTCTCCTACTTGAGCAATTACAGTGTCACCAGCATTATAAGTTCTTCCGTTGTATTCAAAGCTTTCACCAGGCTGCACTCTAAATCTCGTGTTAAATAAAGCCCTATCATCCCTAGACGTTTGTTCTAAATTAGACCTATACTTAGCCAAAGACTCCAGAGAATATTTAGCAGCAGCCAGTTTAACTTTGTTGTTGTAAGCTCTTTTGCTTCTGGGATCATCCCCAAAAGCATCAATTGTTTTAAGAACACCATTAGCAATATTTGAAATAGCATACTGGCTTTGCCCAGCAGCAATCGCCATGGCCATCTTTATGAGGGCCATTCCTTGCTCGTATTCGGTCATGCCTTCGTACTCTGGAACAGCACTTTTAAAATCTTCCATGTGCTTCTGTATCAGGGCGCTAGTTGTCGCCTCTTGGCCATCTTGGCCAGCACTATCGAGGATACGCGCTTCGATGTCGGCAACGCCACCGGCCACTTCGCCACCGGCCACTTCGCCACCGGCCACTTCGCCACCGGCCACTTCGCCACCGGCCACTTCGCGAGCGTCAGCGGCATCGTCAACGTCAGCGGAGGTGAATCCCAAAGGACCTTGGGTGTCCTGGTGTTCTACTACAATTTCGCCAAGGTCGGTAGGGACAGCATCCTCGTGTTGGCTTATCAATATTTCTGCGGGCGTGTCGTTCTCGGCCACCGGGTACGTACTATCCATACCGGCCCCAACCAGGCCGGCACGGGTTTCAGAGAGCCTCCGATTGTAGAATGCCTCCGATACCGCAAGACGATATTCATTTGCGTCCATCTGTGGGCCTTCTTCCGTGGCCATGAGCGCATCGGAAATTTCCCCCAGTACCAAGGCATCTTTTGGCCGGCTAGCAATCATAATATTTAGGGCTTGGATCTTCTCCCAGCCCATCTCCGCATCTCGCTCGAGCATATAATCATAGAAGGTACGCACTTTCCCCGCGATTTTATCCCCATAGTGATTCGCCAAGCCCTTCAGTGATGCCGTTACCGTTTCCGACACACGGGCTGGAAGCACCACCCACTTCTCAAGGCGAGTGGGGGATTCATCGCCAAGGAGGGACTTTTCCAGGGGGAAGTTTCCCAAACCCAAAGGGGGGCGCTGGGGGGTGGGACTGGGAGGAGGGAATATCAGATTGTAACGACCAGTAGTCGGCAGATCCACCATTGCACCCCAGTCCAGTTCAGGGAGCCTCTGGTTGAAGAATATCTCCGATTCGTTCCGGTCTGGGTCATTTTGGGTGTGGCCGACAAAACCAACTGCCGCACCACCCTCGGACATGGACAATGTACCACCGCCCATGGGGTTAGTGGCGTCCTGCGTGACAGCCTCGATCAGTGGCGTTGACGAGGAGAGAATGCCCGCTGCCGGATTATTTTG
>Ga0080013_1002044_pt1 | contig 24857 bp, 34 predicted proteins | sample ETNvirenome_6_85_FD_69236 | JGI IMG/M metagenome (GOLD analysis project Ga0080013, IMG submission 69236) | Marine viral communities from the Pacific Ocean - ETNP_6_85 (SPADES assembly) (version 2) | ecosystem: Environmental > Aquatic > Marine > Oceanic | place: Pacific Ocean | collected 2013-06-19
ACGATCGTACTCTGAATCTGAGAGGACGGTCTTATACATTCGTATTCCAATAGCCATAAACGTAGAGGCTACCATTTGAGGATTATAACGTTCAGCTAATTCCACACTCTTGTCAAAGAGTTCCTGGAACATCTGTTCTAATTGTTTTTCATCTAGAGTAGTTAGTGAACCGGTCGGTGTTTTCGGCATGTAATTTATCATTCTCCTTTATTAGTTTATTAATATACCATTCGTGTCGAGCAATCTTCACTTTAGGTCGTTTATTATATTTTTTCGCATACACTTTCATCTTCGCTTTAACGTGAGGACGCTGGTAGTATGCTTTCCACCAATCCTTCCGGTCTTTATACTTCTTCTTAACTTTGGCCTTAACATAAGGACGTTTAGCATAAGACACCATATACTGACGTTTCTTCTCTTTATTACTTTCTAAAGAGTAATACTTGCGGTTTGCTTTTCTTCTGTTCTCTAAGTTTGTCATATAAATGTCGTTTAATAGCTTTATCGGTTTGCATAATGGTTAGAACATCTATCCCATTATAGGCTTTGACGTATGCATTTTGACTAACAGCAATACTACTTCCGCTTGCTAAGAGCGCAAACTCTGAACAACTAGTTGTGAGGGCAAGAAGACCTATCAAACTTAACAATCTTAGGTTCTTCATAAACTATCTCTCCTTGGTTATTACACGTTTTACAATCGATTGTTTTAGCATATCCCAGGCCCCAATTCCAGACCTGAATTATGATCTGTCGGATCCTTAAATAGCCATTTCCCCTACAAGAGGGACAAATTGCTGAATGGGTTGTTGTTTCTGAGGTCATCAAAATACTTCTCTCTTTCATTTAATTGTTTAATTAATTTAGTGTAAACATAGTTAGGATTTCTTCCTGCTAGTTCACACACAAATTTAAAATCATCACTATTACCTTTTAACCAAGCTAACGCCTGTCTGGCTTCGTGATAATCTGATACCGCAAAGGCATCATGTATGGCTCGAGCCAACACTGCAACCCATAAATATTGTTCGGGTTCCAGTGCGCGTTCACCGGTAAGTGATGGCGCGGCTAAATTTCCCCAAGCCATTACTTATCCTTTATCTTTCCATTTAACCGTTGAATCTCTTTTTGTGCAAGAGTCTCAACCGTCTTCGAAACGGAAAGTTTTACTCCTTCGACTCCTGTTAACGTTTTCGCAATCTTCTGCAAATCCGTATACACAGGAATTCTAACTGATATATTTCTATATTTAGTTATGTCTGTCATCTTTTTTCTCCTCTTCTTCCTTTTCTTCTGTTTTTAAAATAGTATGGAGAGCATCGATTTCTTGTTCCAAAGCCCTAACTTTGACTTTTAATTTTACATTTTCTCTGCTAATAAATCTAATAAGATTTAAAAAATTATCGCTTTCCATAATTCATAATATAGGATTTTAAAGAGAGGAAGTCAATGAAAATTATCACATTAACCATAATAATTTGCAGTGCAATGTATGGTAATTGTCAACCACCCTATACCAAGGCTACCGAGTTTAAGAACTGGTCTGAATGCATGTATGCGGGGACCAATGACACCTTAACTCTATATAATGTGATGGGCGATGACTATATCAACACCAATAAAATCTTTATTAAATTTGCTTGTGCGGAGGTTCAGAAAAAAGAAGAACTTGAAGGTTGACAATGTGTCTAAATTATGGTAGAGAGAATTCTTCTCACCTTTTGTTCCCATTCATTGACGATTCCCTCTGTCAGGATGGGACTGTTATTTACAAATCCAACCGAGTAAGAGTTTACCTTTAGAATCATAATAGCCCTGGAGTTTGGGATCTCCATTAACCATTGGATAATATTTCATATTAACATCCACCCACGCGTTAGCGATTCCTTCGCAATTTCCGTGGTGCTTGAGTTTTACTTCTTTGATGTCAACTCCATTAGTACTTAATAGGAGTATGATTACTAGAGATTTCATAACTCACACTATACTCTTTTTCCGTCTCGAATAAACTTAATTAGTTTATGTCCTTTTTTATTAGTATAGGCAATTTTACCCGTAAACTTGGGTGTCTTTAGCAATAAGCTCTTCAACATCTTCTTCCAGCTCATGGCTTTAACCGTTTCCACTTTAGCTTCGTGGTCCGTGATTGTGTATTCGTATCTCATTCACCCTCCTCCATTTTACGCATATCCCATTTCTTCGCTAGTTTAGGGTCAGTCGTATAGAAGTTATGAACATGATCACAGGATTCATATTTCAAACCATCTTTCCTCATGGCTTGGACCGTCATCAATAGAGCTTGGAGCCTATTAATAAAATCCTGGTACGACTTAGCTTCCGCCAAGTCATACTTAGGGTTTAACATCGTTTCATAGGTTGGTTTCATCTTAACCTTTCTATATCAAGAATGAATTGATGACTGATGCAGTGTTGCGTTAGCATAGTTTCAATAAACTTTTCTTTTGTATTAATGTCTACTCTAGGCCATTTACGATCTCCTGACCATGCCATGCCTCCATATAGACCCGCTTTCTTTAAAGCATCTCTATATACTTTCCATCTAGGCCATGACTCATCAATTGCTTTTTGACGCTTTGGAGTCATACGCTTTGGCTTTCTCCAAGTCGTATGCTTCATCATGATTTTGTACGCTTTTTCAGTACAATCTAGTTTATGGCTCATTGAGGACCCTCCGCTGGTTGATGTGCTACTTCTAGGAATATCTTCCATTCATTACGATTAGGGAAGCCGCACAAATCAAACTTGTTGCAGGCGTCATCAAGATTTTCCCCATCTACAAATAACATAACTTTAGTCTTTAAGTTATAATAGATATAGACACTAGCTTCATCTTCTGTTCTTGGTTGTTTAAAGTTAGGTTCGTTGTGAACTAACTCTAGTTTTGGTTTTTTCTTTCTTTTCATAGTTTACCTCTTTCTAATACCCTATATAATATAGGATATAGAGGATGTCAAGGGGAAAAATTATTAAATAATAAGAGTAGCTGTACCGTATAAAATCATGAGGATTAATAAGATATCAATAGATATAGCGACTTTAGCAAAGAGTTCCCACCACATCTAGTGTCTCTCCTTACTGCGTTTCTTGCCTTGGCCGCGTGATTTCTTAGGTTTACTGTGTTTATTAGGTCTTTTGGAATGACGTCCTGGTCGCTTTCTCGTTTTTCGTTTTCGATAATTGCTTGTTCCAAAGAGTGGCCGCTTACGGGCCATCTTCGTCGTGTCTCAGGGCTATCCTGGTGTCTTTATCCGCTTGGATATATTTGATAACACCATTAACTCTTTGTTCGAGTGTTTCCCCGCATATAGAGCATTTATAAAAAGAATTTTTTAAACCAACTAATAAAGTATTGGCCGTGCATTCAGGACAAACGCCGGTCACGATTTCAGTCTGGAATATATATGATTTTGGTCCTTTTGTTTTGCTCATGCTTCTTCTTATCTTTAAATCTTTTGGAAGTAAAGCGTCTTAAAATTCGAGCGATAGGATTTCTACTTGAGTATGATTTTTTTGATCGAGGTTGAGCCATCAATATTAGTCTCTAATTCAGCCTGAGTCTTAATACATTTATAGCTGACCGTATCAGAGTACGTTCTCTCGGCTTCACGTTTCCCGCGGAGGCATACTGCCATCGATTCCTGGATACGGTGTTCCTTAATCTCAAAATTTATGAACATCAAAAGTGCGACTACTGTTTCCAATTAATAATTATAGCTCCCGGAAGGGCTATCTCCTTTTTCTAATATCTTAAATAATTTTTTATGTTGTTCCATAATGTCTTCATCAGAATCCATCATCTTGTCTATATGACTTTGTAGTTTTTCTACATGTCTCTCTAATTTATCCACCTTATCTTCATGAACTGCTTGGATTGTAGAGAGTTCAAATGTCCGACTAAGACTCCAGCCACCTAGGGCTATGAGCAATCCGACTAATAATGTCATTAATTTGTCAGCCATTAGGGTTTTATATACTAATTATTACACCATTTAAAGGGAGATGAATAGCACTATTAATGCAATTACAAGAGTAGATATGAGGTATTTTATCCATCTAACTCTTACCTGCGCCTGTTTGCGAGCCAGCTTTCGTGCCCTCCATATTTTTAAAGTCCGGTATCTCACTATTTTTCACACCCATTGTTAAAAAACTTTGTTCATACGTTTGTTGTTCGGCGATTTCTTGGTCTTCGTTTACGTGACAACATGTACCTGATTCTTCTTTTTCTTTGGTATGCATATTGCAAGTTTGTTTTTCTTCTATTGGCACGAGAGACACTCATCGTTATTTACTGTAGCTCCCTGAGGATTACAATTACATTTCTCACATGGGCATACACCCGTACTATCTGAATGTTCTTTAATATTACAATGACAATTACAAAAACAATCTTTACATTTACTCATTTTTTTTCTCTTCAATATCGTAGAAGAATCTATCAGAGTCTTCTGTTCTCCACTTACTGGTATTTTCCACATTCCAATCAGATGTTTGTACCTTCCAATCGAACGGTACTTCATCTTTAACGGTGAAAGATGGTATACTCCAGATTAATCTGTTATTTGGCTGAGCCGCATAGTTGCCATCATCCAGGGCAAGTATGTGAGCACACTTATGCTCCTGCGGTATTTCGGAATGATCCGTATCAACTATATTACTCTCTGGGTGTGCCCAGTCAACCGTAAAAAGATAATTTCCTTCATGCCACTTCTTATCTTTTCCTATATATTTGCCGGATTGTCCGTCTAAAAGATCGTAAACAGTAATAGCAGGATAGTAACTAAAACAATTCCAAAGCTCCAACTCGTCCAACCTACGTCTAGGAACGTCTTGGATTTTATAACCTCTTTGAATGAATGCACTAATCGGTAGGCGATAGAAGATAGCACCATTTTCCATAATTGCATGAAACAATAGAGGACGCCCTGTAATCGATGCCATACCAAAGATAAGACAGTCTTCCACTTCTCCATGGTGACTCTTAAGGTCATAGAGATATTCTCTTCTGATTTGAGCATACGTTGCTGGAATATTTGAATTTAAATATGCCATCTAACATAAAACCCTATTAATTATGATGCGATGATGATTACTGCGATTACAACAACGACTGCTGCAGCAATTTTAGGATGAGCTTTTGCTTTTGCCCAAACGTTTTTGATATGTTCCATAGTTTTCTCCTATTTAATGTTTCCCCAGTTATTACCTGACTCGTAGTCTACCTTATTTGGTACTTCAAGTCTAACTGCATTTTCCATTATTTCTATAACTTGTTTAGCTTCTTTATCATCTTTGACAGAAATGTCTAGTTCATCGTGTACTTGTAAATGGGGTATAATACCTGCTTTATGTAACTCAATCATAGCTTTTTTTGTCATATCAGCGGCTGATCCTTGGATTAATCTATTCAAAGCTTTGTAAGTATAAGCTCTTCTGATCCCTGGTCCGTGCTCCAAGAGCGCTTGGTCATGAGGTAAAGCTTTATGAATCCCGAATTGTGCTGGCTCCCATAAATGAAAACGACATAGTCTTCCAAGAAGAGTTCTAATCTTTCCAGAATCTTGCGCACGTTTCATAACAGCATCCATCAATTGTTTTACAAAGGGAACTTTAGCATGATAAGTTTTAAATAATTCTTCGGCTTGAAGTTTACTCACTCCAAGTTCTGCTTGTAATTTATTTTTTCCCATTCCATAAAATAATCCTAAGTTAATAGTTTTTGCTTGAGTTCTAGGGATGTCAGCCATGTCAGCTACAATCTTATGAAAGTCTGCATCGCCGGCATGATAGGCATCAATAACTTCATCAACACCATAAAGATTTTGTAATGCTGCGTAGTGTACAACGAGTCTAGGTTCTTGCTGTGAGTAATCAAAGCAGCCCCAGGTACATCCTTCTTCAGGAATAAATAATGATCTGATCCGTGGTCCGAGTTCTTTGTTTCGTGCAGGAATTTGCTGGAGGTTTGGATTATTCATACTGAATCTTCCAGTCACGGTGCCCCCATTGTCCCCTCTTAATTGATTAATTTCCGCATGAATCCTACCTTTTTTACTGTGTTTTAAAATGGTATCAATGAACGTGGTATGAGCTTTATTAATCTCTCTCGCCTTAGCAATACACTTCACAGTATCGTGTGGATGATTCGCTAAAAAGTTTTTAGTAAAAGAAGGAGCTCCAGTCTTTTCAGTTCGGTCATAAGGTAAACCTAGTTTATCAAATACTTTTTGAATGGATCGTGCAGCCCAGATCTGAACATCTATCCCCGTATTTACTAACACCTCACCCAACATTTTTTTCTCTTGTTCTACTAATGTTTTCTTTTCGATCGCTGCTTGTTCTTGATTTACACGCACACCGAGAAACCTCATATCAACTAGACATGGAAATAATTCCATCTCCATTTTAAAGATGGCTTCTATATCTTGATTCAAAATTTGCTTTTTTAATTCTTGCCACAACTCCAGTGTGAGTTGGGCGTCACGCTCGGCGTAAGCGCCAACGTACATTGCTGGTAGTTTATACATCTCTGCTTTAGGATCGACTCCCCATTGTTTAGCTGCTTCGTATAAAGCGTTTTCATCTTTTCCTTTTCCGACATAATCTCTTCCACATCCATTTAAATCATAACGTAATCTATTTTCATCTACGCAGGCTGTCGCTATCATGGTATCAATAATTCTTCCTTTAATACTTAAACCTAATGATCTTAACCAACACACATCATACATGGCGTTGTGAAATATTTTATCTGAGGGTGTATTTAAAACATCTTGTAACCATTTAAGAACCATCTTACGGTCCATGTTTCCACCCCCTTCATGAGCGATAGGGTAGTAAGCACAGAAGTCAGCGGTTGCTAGGGATATTCCAACGACATCTCCAACACCCACAACAGAACCTGAACCCATTCTTTCATTTAAGTTTGGATCTTTTGTTTCTAAGTCGATAGCAATTTCACAGGCTTGTTCTAAGTTAGGAAAATTTTCTGGTGGTAACCATTCCGTTTGAGGTTTGAATAAAGGAATCTGCATTAGTTATGAGGACATCCTCTCTTGAGTATTCCCCAATAATTTTTCTTTTCTAAAGGGTTAGCTGTATTGTCTTTATAATCTCTTTCTATAATCATATCGATATAATGTTTTGCTTTTTCCAAATCTTGCTTTCCTCCTTTATAAGTATGTCTACATATATACTTGATTGCGTTGCCTTCCGCAAATAAAATTTTATTTTTATTAATAAATTCGCTCGGTTGAATTTTTAATTTTTTATAGTGGGATCCACCAATTTGTTTATCGTATGCACTCATACAAGTATCTGCAAAAGCAGATACAATGTGATGAATATAAACATAGACATCATTTGCATGTCATATGGGAAATTCGTCATTTCTGCTTTTTCCATTCTCGATATCCTTTAATCCATTCGTTAGGATCTCTTTTTCCCCAACGTTTCGTCCAAGCCCAAGAATTAAGTTTCCCAGCCCAGGTCTCAATTAAATTTAATATCCAATCTTTCATATTCTAAATGATTTATAGATGTCCTTTGGTTTTACAATATGCAGATGGTCCTTTGTTCTAGTCGCCCCGACGTAGAATAATCTATTCTCATCATCAGGATAACGATCGTAACTTTTTTGAGTATTATTGCTCAGGTCAGTTAGTAAAACAACATTATCTGCTTCACCTCCTTTAACACCATGTATCGTAGATAGCAAGATCCTTGGTTCCTGATTTAACTTTTCATTATTCTCTCTCATTTTTCTAATATACTTTACCGCTTTTAAAGGTGCGCCATCTAAAGCTTCATACCAAACCGATCGATTAATGAGACCATGTTTGTTGCTACATTCTTCCATCGTGTATCTATTATCTTTAGAAAGGTATTGTAATTGCTCCTTTTGATAATGAGCTGGACTCATGTAGGATGCAATTCTTACAATTTGTTCTGTAGGGAGAGTAGAACCTTTACGCCAGTCCTCCCAATCCATAACAGCTTCATACAAATCTGCTTCATATCCTTTTTTAAATTTGTTTTTATAATATAATCCTTGAGAGTAGAGAGCATTCTCTAAATCATTTAACATATATCGAGTCCTAGCTAGGACTAACCATTTACCACTTCTCATATCAATATCTTGAAACTCATTATAATAAGATAACATTCCTTCATGAGTTCTTGGTTTCCATTCTTTATGTAAACGATTTGATATTCTTCCTACTAAACCCATCGCTAGATCATGCACAGCTCTTGGTATTCTATATGATTGAGTTAAACTAAGTATCTTTCCTTTTTGTGTAATGAAACTGTCTACATCTGCACCAGCCCATCTGAATATAGCCTGGTCGTCATCACCGGCAATATAACTATCGGTTGTTTTATTCCATATACATTTAGCCATATCCCATTGCATACGAGATAAGTCTTGTGCTTCATCAATAAAGACAACATCAAACTTAGGGGAGACATCTGATTTAACAAACTCAGTAATCATGTCATTAAAATCAATGAGTCCATATTCTTTTTTATAGGCCTGGAGTTCATTACTTAATATTTTTAAATCTCTAACGGATAAATCTTGGCTGTGTTCTTTTAAATTATATTGTTGTTCCGGGGTTATTCCTCTTAATTTAGCTAATTGAATAATCCTTAGGTACTCACTATTCGTAGTAAACAATCCTGTTTGTTCAGCATCATACTCATTATAATCAATACGCATATTAATCTTTTTACCTAGGTCATCATAATGTCTACGTTGCATAACGTTTTCTTTTTTAATTCCTAATTTCCTAAAAGCTAAAGAGTGGAGAGTTCTGAAATAAGGAAGATCATCTTCGGATAAATTAAATTTATCCATGGCTCTATCTCTAGCTTCATACGCAGCTTTTTGTGTGAATGAAAAATAACCAATTCGATTAGGATCGGTATTCTTTAAATATTTATCAACCTCATTTAATAGAGTTGTTGTCTTTCCGGTTCCTGGTGGTCCTAATACAATTGTTTTCATATGGTTTGCATCTTCACAAATCTTTGCTGATATAATTTTAGTATCTCTCTACAGTCTGTTATGGTAATTGCATTCTTTCTAGTATTCTCATCGGTACGAACAAAAATTAAATTTTGAAGGGTATAAGGTTTACTATTATCTAAGCGATCAGGACTCATATTAGAACCTGTCTTATACATTGAATTACTTCCTGTCCCTCTTCCAAGCTTTCCCTCTACTTTAGCAGTCATGGTCATAGGTAAATGATTTGGACCCAAACAACTATGCATGCCATACTTCTCTTCGTGTTTTGTAAAATGATTAACAAATTCTTTGTAACTAAAATAACATTTATGTTGTTTTATTATACGTCTGTCTTTATTGAAGAGATGGCGTGTTTTAATTCCATAATAAACAGATCTTAAATAACCATCTTTAGAATTTAAATAACTTCTTTTTTGTAATTGTTTACATGCCCTACATCGTCCCATTCTATTAGATGAGCGACTTCCTCGTTTTTTTCTTTTATAAACTTTATAAAAAGAATTTATAGGGAGCTCTTGTTTACATCCTAAACAGACTTTAGTTTCCATTAAAAAGCATCCTTAGGTTTGAACTGCTTAGGTCGGTAGACATTGTCTGGTTTTGAAAATTCTTCAATCGTCATAACACTTTTACTTTTCTTTCCTATTATTTCTCTACTAATTTGACATCCACATTTATCCCGCAAGATTAATTGAGTCTCATCATATTTTTCTGTCCATCTTCTTTTTAAAAGATACTTGTTATAAAATTCTCTAAATATAAAATGGTGTTTCCCTTCATTTGTCCACACTAATCCAAATAACATATCTTCCTTAGTAGCGCCGGTAGCTGTACGATCTGTACAGTACTCTTCAAGATGATCAAGAAGCTGCTCTACTTTGGAAGATCCCTTTGGAGGCTCAATGATTTCAACATTAGCAAATAGAATTTTAACTATGTCGTTGAAATCTTTCTTACGTACAGTAGGGGGAACTTTATTTGCTTGTTCCATGACCGCACGTTGAAATAGTCTTTGTTCTTGGAGATAAGACGTATCTTTAAGTTTAACTCTTTCTCCATCTACGTTGATATAATAATAAGGTTCTTCTAAATTAATTTTTTGAAGATCAGTTAGATCAGGAAATAAAGACTGTCCTCTAATTCCATATTTTCTAGTCATGCATAATTTTTTATCACAATGATTACACATTGGTTCTTCATTACATTTAAAACCTAGGTCTCTTTTTTCATGATATTTAATTTTGTCTTGAATAACTTTGTCTTCTAAAGGAGGGCTAAAATATTTATAATTAAAAGCATTAATATGTTTTTGCCATTCTTCAGGCCATTTACGTTTTGCATATTGAATATATTGATAGATGACTCGGTCTCTTCCATCATCTAATTTACTTTGAGTTAAAGATTCAACACATGGTGGTCCATCTTTAAATTCTGAGTCGGGTCTTTTTAATTCTAATTTCTCTAGTTCTTCTGGTGTTAATCTTTTTACTGCTAAAAAAAACTGCGATATTGTAATAGCTTCTCCCCTAAAGTTAAAGGCATATCTTGTAGTATTTTTACAATTAAAATATGGTAAATTAAGGAAATTTCCTGTATCATCTTCGGATTTTAATTCTACTTGTTTTGGAAAAATTTCAGCATTACCAAACCCTAAGAAAGCACTAATAGAACTCAGCCTATCTCTCATCAGTTGTGCATCTACTGGAACGGTTGTAAATAAAAAGATATGAGCTCCCCCACTTTTAGAACGACACATGGTTAGTGGTAAGTGAGAGTTATTAATTAGGTTAATTATTTTTTTGTGATCTAAATTATATTTATCAACATCAATACATCCCCATCGACATTTGTTATTTTCATCAATTGGAATAATTCCAAGACTAGGTTCAATACCATTTAAATGATTTGTCCAGAGTTGTTCAGTGACAGGTTCTCGTTTAACAAAAGATTTTCCTTTAATCTTAGTACCATCGGCATTCTTTTTTTCGACATACGTACATCCATGTGCACGTTTAAGTCCTTCAAATAAATCTATAAAGTTTTTCATAATATATATTCTTTATTAGGGCGGGTTAAGTCTCCCGCTCCCGCCCTATTTTACTGACCAGCAGTAAACTGGTTAAAACGGTGCTTCGGATTTGGGCTCACTAGATCCATGTTTCGCTTGAATAGCGCCTTTAGCGACATTCTTAGAGAAACTTTTTGCGATCTCGTAAATACCTTTGTCAGAGATAGGTCCAACTTTTGACACATCCCAGCCAAACCAAGTACCTTTGTCGTTAGACTGTTGTACTGTTTTTAGCTTATAAATGTGGCTATATGTTGGCGGAGTAAACAAACCGTTTTTACCCTGCATCTTTATCCCCATCATCATTGAGTTCCACTTACGACTAATTTTTAATTGAGTCGCTTTCATAGAAATCAAAGCTGTTGTTGGAGTGTTGCCGAGTAATACTACGAAGTGACTTGCAGTATTTTCAAGATAGTTGCCATTGGCTAATCTATCTTTATTACCTTTGTCTCTTGTAGTTTGTGGTATGTCATCACCAGCGTCATAGATATGCACTGGAGCTCCTTGACTCTCACCTCTGTCTTGCCATTCGATATACTGTCTTTTGTAAAAGACTGGCAATACATCTATTCCCTTGTCGCCATCATACAGATCATTTGTGACTGTATTGATTATCATGCCAGGTTCTGCCCCCTGCACATATTTAGCGTCCCTCTTATTTACTTCGGGAGATAGTTGTCCCAAGACTTTAAGAAATGGTAGAGCAAGATCATCCTGCTTTATATTTCCAACGCCTTGGCCTTGATCAGCTTCAAAATTAACCGTGGCTAATTGTCCGCTGTTCGTCTTCGTTGCTACATTGTTCATGTTTATTGTTTCCTTTTTATTGTTGTTTTATTTCCAATGAATACATTGAAAATTTCCGTTGGTACAGGTTTCCCCGCCTCAATACGCTCACGGACTAGCGCTTTCAGAGTCATGGGCTCAACTTTCATCTTTTGTGTCGGTTGATACCCTTGACCCCTCGCAAGTTCAGCATATTCTGCTGCCTTGTTATCTTCGTTACGGCCAAAAGAAACAGTCATTTCATTCTTGATGATGTCTCCCAGGTCGTTTTCACGAAGCCAGTTAAACGCCTTCTCTTTATTGGCTTGAGTTATAGTGGCGCTATAATTTGTTTTAACTTCTACAGATGATCCATCTGCTAGTTTAAGATAAGATAATCCCATCTCTGATAACATAGTGGGAATAGCTTCTCCAGAAATCATTTCTAAATCTTTTTTTCTCTGTTTAAGATATTCTTCATTTTGCTCTATGTCTTTCTGTACTGCTTGCATCTCTTTTATTTTATTTGCAAGTTTATCAATATTAGAGGTTCTATCTAATACTTCTTCTTGGTCTGTTTCAAAATTAATCTCACTCATTTAAATCTCCTTTCTCGAATAGATTGATATGAATTGGATAATATTTTCTTTCTTGTTTGTCCCATTTAAGTAAATTAAATTTACCATTGGTTATATCAGAAACAATTGAACACGCAACTCCAATGATTGCAGGATCACCTGTTAATAATAAATAATCCTCCATAGTATAATTTCTTAAACCTTCTCTTAGTTTAAAAATTAAAGGACCTGGTGAAAATATTATTTGTGAAAGTTCCGGAAGCAAAAACTTAAATTTACCATAATGCGCTGCCCCTAATATATTAATCTTAGGTTTACCATCTTTGGTACCAGCGATTTCTTGTATTACATATACGGTTGATTGTTTTGTTTCGTCTTTCATACTTGACATTATATAGTTTATTATTTATATTAAGTCAATAGAAAGATGAATTATAAATTTAAAACCGATCCGTATAAGCATCAGCTTACTGCTTTAGAACGTTCTTGGAATAAAGAAACGTTTGCCTACTTCATGGAAATGGGGACAGGGAAAACTAAAGTATTAATCGACAATATGGCTATGTTATATGATAAAGGAAAAATTAATGGAGCATTAATTATAGCACCCAAAGGTGTTGTAGGAACTTGGTCTAACCAAGAAATTCCAGCCCACCTTCCCACGCATATAAACAATGTGTCTGTTTTGTGGCAAGCTCTTATCAATCAAAAACAACAAGATAAATTAAATACTTTATTTAAAACAGGTCATGACCTTCATATTCTTATTATGAATGTGGAGGCTTTTAGTACTCCAAAAGGTACCACATTTGCTAAGAAATTTTTAAGTTGTCATAAAACCTTGATGGCTATTGATGAAAGCACAACTATTAAAAACCCTAAAGCTAAAAGAACCAAGAATATACTCGATCTTTCTAGATTTGCTAAATATCGTAGAATATTAACAGGTTCTCCAGTCACTAAAAATCCTCTTGATCTATATAGTCAGTGTGAATTTTTAAATCCTGAGTTATTAGACTTTACTTCTTATTATGCATTTAGAAATCGTTATGCAGAAATGAAGACTCTTCATATGTATGGTCGTCAAATACAAGTAGTGAGTCATTTTAAGAATTTAGAAGAATTATCAGAACAATTAAAGACGTTTTCATATAGGGTTTTAAAAGAAGAATGTTTAGATCTTCCTCCAAAGATATATATGAAGAGAGAGATTGAATTATCCCCAGAACAAAAGAAAGTTTATAAACAAATGAAGGAGGAGGCTCTGGCTCATTTAAATGGCAAGGCTCAAACTACCATGACCGTTTTAACCCAATTAATGAGAATGCAACAAATTACCTGTGGTCACTTTGTAGCGGATGATGGCACTACTCAAGAAATCAAGCATAATCGACTTAATGAACTTTTAGATATTCTCGAAGAAGTGGAGGGTAAAGTCATTATATGGGCACATTGGCAAAGAGACGTTAAAATTATTAAAGAAGCTCTTCTTAAAGAATATGGTCCAGGGTCCGTGGTTGATTATTACGGCTTAACTCCTCAAGATCAAAGACAGAAGAATAAAGACAAATTTCAAAAAGATAAGAAATGTAGATTTTTCATTGGAACTCCACAAACGGGTGGATATGGCTTAACTCTAACTGCGGCTAATACTGTGATTTACTATTCTAATGGATATGACCTAGAAAAAAGAATTCAGTCTGAGGACCGTGCACACCGAATCGGGCAAAAGAAGTCTGTGACGTATATAGACATTATGGCCGATGATACGGTTGATTTAAAAATTACCAAAGCCCTACGAAAAAAAATAAATATTGCATCCGAAGTAATGGGCGAAGAACTTAGATCATGGATTTAGTAGGATATACACGCGAGGCGCGCTAAAATTTGAATTTGAGTTATTGTAAATAAATAACGATCAGCATCAGCAATAAAACAATCCCTTGATGGTCATTTAAAACACTATTAAATTTATGATAGACTGGTTTGAGCCAGTTGCTGTAAAGATTAAACATTTTCCCTCCTAGATAGGTTCGTACCTTGTCTTATTGTTTTCGTCTTTATAAGCTTTTAAATATTGCTTTCTATTATTACCCTCTGAAAAAGAACAATGCACCCAGCCTGAATTTGGATCTGATTCTTTCCAGTACTCGAGAATGAGTTGATCATAATGAAGTTCTGTATCAATATAATCAGCAAGAGCTTTATTAGATACTCCGAAGATTTCAAAATCCGCCGCCTGGCCTTTTGCATGTTGACTCGTAATTTTTGAGCCTATGGCAGTGCACAATTCTGGAGAGCGATATCCGCTGGAAATGGTTACTACCTTGCCAAAATGGTCTCGAACGGGCTGTAGGATGGCCGTACAGAGCGATTTTAGGTTTTCCTGGTGCTCAGCACTAGGGGTATTATCGATGCCTTTTCTTTCAGCTGTTTGAGACTTAGTGAGCTCTGATAAACTAAAATTTTTGGTCAACGACATATATTATAAGAAATGTTGAAACAATTGTAAGGCTACGGCCCCCACCATAGCTAAAAGAACCCAATAGATTTTGTCTATCTTGCCACCCAAGTCATGAATATGTGCACTCATATGTTTCAAATGATTGTTCTTTATGTTAGCCACGTCTTTTTTGAGACCTGTAATGTGGCCTTGCAATGATATAATATTTTCTCTTACAGTTTTTGGGCTCATGTTCTCCGTGCAATTTCCTGATCTTCAAAGGACAATAACGCTCGTTCTGTCCGTGTCAACCCGTTATTTTGTGGCTTAGATGCTAGCAAATTGGTGTCTGGCATAGGGGTATTCGGTAGAGGTGGTGTTTGTATCTTACTACTATGATCTTCTAAAGGATTAATAAATTTTTTAATCTTCTCAAATCCTTTTTCAATGAAGCCTTCTTTTTCTACTGGGATAGGATCTCCATTGGCATTGTATATGGTTCTCCCTTTACTATCTTTTTTATACTCCGTTTTGTCTGGAGTATAACCATTAGGGAAAAATTCTTTACCCTCCCATTCATCTTTGATGTCGTCTAATCTATCTTCTGGGAATACAAAATCTTCATCGATTTCATATTCGAATTTTCCTTCTTTGGAGAATTCTTCTAAGCCTTCTTCAACGGCTTTAACTTTCTGTTCAAATCTAGGTTTGGAATAATTAGTAGGAGTAAATTCACCATCTAATAAATTATTAATTAATTTATCATTAACTCTTGCGTCTTTTAATATTTCTTTGATGGTTCTTTCATCAACATTCAAGGCTTTCATATCCTGAATACGAATGTACATATCTTTTTGTAATCTAAAGTCTCTCTCCTGCATTCTATCAAAGGCTTTCTCCATATCACCCGGCGTACGACTGTAATAATGTTTAGGACTATAGAAGTCACTCGCCTCATCAATATCTCTTCTTAAGGTGTTAAGATCAGCTGCGTAATATTTTAAATCTTTTTTAGTATCAATTCGAATCAATCTTATTCCTGAGAACAGAGCTAACAGTTCATCAAAAGTGTTTACAGGTTTACCCCCTCTCGTTAAATCTTTTCTTAAGCCTGCACTTATTTTTTCTGAAGTGATCCACACCCCAGGTTTAATTCCATCGAGGACATAAGCTAATGATTTATTAATAACCGCACTGAGATCTCCTTCTAATTCTTCTCTAGTATATACTCTCCCACCGCCAGGTTTTCTTCCAGCATTAACAGTCACGTCAATCAATCGATCATAACCTAAGGGTTCTGATACAAAGGGTTCTAAAATTTCCATGATAGGACCATCGGGACTGAACATCATATCTAATACAAATTTGTTTACGTCATTAGGATTAATGTTTTGTTCATGGGCCTTAGCAATAGCTGCTTCGATAGGTCTTTGCATTACATCATACGGCATGAAGTAGGTAAAATTAATAGCTAGACTTTCGCCATTGTCAAAACCTTTAAGGTGCATAAGGTTAGCATTTCTATTCCAACTTGCTGCGAAAGATCTTTTATAAGCATCTTCTTGATACTCACTGATGCCGGTTAACATTCTTGTCGCTTCGGACATACCTTTTCCTAAACCATACAGCGTCATGAAAGAACCCATCAATCTTCTTAAACCCATCTGTCTTATTTTAGGGTTGGCATGGGATGCCATCTTTAATCCCAAAGCTATGTTCGTCGTGCTGGTTCTAATCATTTCCGCTGGGAAAGATACGAAGTTTCCTAAAGGAAATTTTCTTAGAGCTTGAATCACCGGAGGTACTTTACTATACGTCGGGTAAGAATTTCTAATTAGATAAGCGGCTGCTCTATCTAAAGAATCATCTAAATTAAGTTTAGCTCCTGTAACTAAATTAGTTTTATTAAAAGGAGCTCCAATATGTTTCATAAAATCAGCTACATCATCCACACTATGTAGCGCTTCAAGCAACATAGACTTGTCAAAGTTATAGCCATAGAATTTCCACAGGTTGTCTCCTCCTGCATAAACTCTCCCTACTTTATCCGTAGGTAATGAGCTCACTAATTTTTCAAATAATTTATCAAAGGTGTTGAGCTTCCCTGTTTTTAATTCTTCTAATACCGTTTTCATTTCGGTTGCCACAATGTTTTCATCGATGACTCCTAGTCTTACGAGCTTGGCTATCTGTTCATTGAAGGCAACATCATCAATTCCTTTTCCTTCTTTAAAGATATCTCTGATGACCATACGCATAGAGTCTGTAACACTAGCACGCCAACCAATATGGCCTGCGTTTAATGCAAACATAGATGCCGATGTAACGTTACGCACTTGAGTAGTAGGTGAGTATAAAGTTTTTCCCATCTGTACTCCTGCTTTTCCTTGAATAATATGACGATACCATCCTGATTTAATTAAGTTAGCGAAAGGTGTTCCTAGTCCCATAAACATTTCTGCATACTCCGGAGAGGTCCACAATCCTTCTAGATTTGTTTTAAGATAATTTCCTATACGTGGAACTCTTCCAATCATTTTAGGGGTTGCCAGTTTTCTTCTCGCTTCGCCAGCAGTTTTAAATAACCATCCTTCTTTTAATCCTTGTGCCGCCATACGATCAGCAGCTATCTTTGCCATGTTCTGATTAACCATGTCCATACTCGTTGTTAAAGTAGAGAACTTGACGTTTCGTTCTTGTCCCAATAATTGTCTAACCACCTTAGGAAGTTCTTCCCCGGTCTTTAAAAATTTATATTTTTTATCTTGTAAGATTTCTTTACTAATATACTTCATGATTTCTAATGGATTCTTTCCATCGTTTTTGCCCGTCGCTAAGATTTGATCCACCATGTCGTTGGCATAGACTTTATAAGAGGTGCCGAGTTTAGCTGCTTGTTCTTTCATATTTTTATTTTTCTTAACCACATTTTCCACAATCCAATTGACTGCGTTGGTTCTAATTTTAGGATCAACCGCTTTAAAAGGATTAGTAAACGTAGAAAAAGATCTTAATAAATAGCTGTGAGTTTTCTTGGCTAATAGATCATGCATGTACTGAGTATATTCATCTCCATCTTTTCCTTTAGGGAGAGCTCTTCTAAATTGTTTTGCTACATCTTCTATCGTATCTTTAACTTGTTGAGATAAATCTTGTAATTCTTTAGGCAACTTATTAAGAGGTCTTTGATTCATAATGAATTCATCCACCTGGTCTAACCAATATTTTTGCATCACCGGTGACGTCGTCGCCTTATTGTATTGTCCTTCAAATCCTTTAGCTAAATTATAAGCTCTGTGTTCTAGCCCGGCAAAAGCTTTATCAAATTTTCTCGCTACCGATCTTCCATAGAGCATGGCTTCTTCTCCGGCCCCTTCAATCGCCACAGGACTTTTTCCATAAGATCTAAACCAAGATAAAAAATTATCCAGTTGATGAATAGAACGTTCCGTTACATCTTTACTTGTAACCGAACCCAGTCTCCATTTTTCAAAAGGAGGAAGTTGTTTTACTATTTTCCAAACTCTTTTTCCTGTTACAGGATCTCTTCTAAATCCTGATAGACCACTTGCAATGGTTGGAGCAATCGCTTTGGTTAATGTCCAGTTGGTCATACCTCTGACTGCTTTAGAGGTGCCACTCACTACAGGTTTAACTGCTTCTCTAGATAAAACATAAGAGATAGGTTTAAAGACTGCATTATCAATGGCTTTGGTTCCAATTGTCGCGGTTTTTTTAGCCGCCCACTTAGGACCCAGATATTTATAACCAAGCTGCATTCCTTTTCCCATTAAAGGAAAGACACCACCAATTAAAGCTCCTTCAAAACCATACTTAACTTTGTTTGTAAATTCTTCAACCGCTTTAGCTCTTCCTTTTTTTCCTTTAGTATACTTTGGTTGAGCCCAGGGGTTTAAGACGGGACGACCAGGACTCGATGCTAGAAAATCTGTGGCTCCTAAAATCGTTGCGCCTTCAATAGCTCTTCGTGCTATCTTACTCACCTTATTGGCTTTATTTAATTTTAAAAATTTATAAACTGGAGCTAGAGCATTGGATCTTCCAATCAATTTAGTGATGGCTCCACCGGGTATACCAAACTGTATTCCTAAAGAAGTTAGTTCTCCTCTCCAGGTTTCAGGTTCGTCCGGTTTAATTCTACCATCATTCATTCTCTCTTGGAGAGCGTTAGTAAAGTCTGTTCCTAAGGCAAAATCAGTAGGGATAGTAATCAATTGATTGACGGCACCACTTAAGTTCCATTTACCTGTCTCCACTCCTTTGGCTAGTTCATCTAATCCAGAGATATATTCTTTTTCTTTTTGTCCCTTTTGTGCTCTAATCCATTTGTTGAGATTAACATACTTGGGTTTAGTAACCTTCCCATCTTTATCTTTAAATTCTTGAAAGAACGAGGATAATTCCAGGGTAGGTGAAAGAGCAGTAGCTAAGGTTAAAGCGCCTACATCATCATCGTCTTTACCAAAGAACCATTTAACAGGTTTCTTAGGTGCAGTTTGATTCTCAACGGCAGCTAGTAATGCCTTTTGAAAATCCGAATAATTTTCTATGTTGTGTTTTTTGGGTTGGTTACGTCTGTCTTTTCGGTAACGTTCGTAAGCAGTGTCGGCCATGTTAACCCTCCGACGGTAATATTAAATTTACGTTGTATTTAGTATTAAAGTTATCGACGTCTTGTTGAGTTTGAATTGTTGCAAAATCTTCTAATGCTTGTCCGCTTTGAGAAAGTAAAATTACAATCTCATCATTAATAGTTTCAGGAAGTCTAGATCTTAATTCATCGAAGCTCATTCCTACAGGCTCTACACTAGGTTCTTGACCCATGGGCCCAGCTTCAGGAGCAACGGTTTCTGTTACTTCTTCTTCGACCAAAGATCCCATTTGATATCCTGCTCTTCCTCCTTGAGCATTACTTTGTCTCAAAAAATTTAAATCAATATTAGTTCCACCAAACATAATTTGGATCTGTCTAATAGCTTCTGCAATAATTTCAGGAGAGTTCTTATCATATTTTTTGATGAAGATGCTCTCACCAATTTCATTATCAGGATAAAGGTTTTTATTTTCTTCCGTCACCACTATTTCCTCTTGAACGTTTGCTAATTTTTTAAGAGTACTCTTATAAATATCGTTAATAATTTCTTTGTTTGCACTTAAAGAAGAAATTAAAGGATTGTCTTCTTGCAATTGACCAATCTCAACTTTGTAAACATTATTAATTTGATCTTGAAGCTGTCTAATCTCCTCTTTGTGTACGGTTTCCCAGTTAGGATCTTTTTTTAGCTCCTCTATTTTTAATGTATTATCTTGAATACCTTTGTAAGCACCTTTAACTTTATCTAAAGCCCATTGCTTTTGCCATCTAGCTCCACTCTCTCCGCTAGCGGCTTCACCTTCTGCAGCAATAATTTCACTAAAGATATCGGCCCCTGTTTTTCCTTTCATTAATTTACTACGATCAATACTTTCATAGAGATCGCCTGTTGGTCCTTTAGCTGCAGCCGCTGCTGTGGATAGTAATCCTCCTTGAGGAGAACGAGATGCAAGATCTAGTCCAAAGTTAATTAAGAAACGATTGATGTCAGGTCCTTGTTGAGGAAAAAATTTGTCGGATACTTCTTGAGATCTTTTAGCGTATGCTTCTAACTTGTCATCATCAAAGTAAGCACTACTTCCTTCCGAATAACCTTGACGGTCTAAGCCTGTTGTGATTCCGCTTGTAGAACCACCCTCAGCCATACCTAAATGTTTTTGTCTGTCGGTGCCCCCTATGGAACCACCTAATCTAAACATAGGTCTTGTTAATACTCTACTCATTACTTTCCACCAAAATTAAAACTAGAACCACCTGGGTTTTTAACGGCTCCATATATTCCAGCCAACGTCGCCCCTGTTCCAAGAGCCGTTTGTAATGGCGTTGGATTAGGTTGAGATTGGAATTGGTATTGGTTACCATAGCCACCCATGATTCCTGTAAGTCCTTGACCAAGGAATCCGATACGTTCGTATGGTTCAAAGGCTGCCATTCGTTTTGTTTCTCTTCCTGCATCTATACCAGCTTGTGCTTGAGCCTGTTGTGTTGCGCCCACTTGACCCAAAGTCGAAATGTCTGCTTGATATAATCCAGGAACCATTCCTGCTAGTCCTTGTTGTTGTCCGAAGGCTGTTTGTGCTCCCTGTTGAGCTTGTCCGAATCCTTGTTGTAATAATCCTGCTTGAATCTGTGCTCTATTTAAATCAGAAGCTGCATCATATTCTGATTGAGCTACTCCCATTCTTGATCCACCAAAAGCTCCAGCTGTTTTAGCTTGGTCTGCAATTCCTCTTCTTCTTTGTGCAGCTTGTTTATCAAAAGAAGTCATCGTCGCATCAATCACTTGTTGTTGATACGGTGACATAAATTGTTTGTAAGCGTCTGGGCCTGAATAACCTGCAGCAGAAGTTACATAAGGTTCAAAAGCTCCTACACCTTTGCCTGATGTTCCAGCTAGGGTAGCTGCTTGAGTTTGTAATGCGTCTTGTCCAGCAATGGTTGGTGCCCATTGCGATGTATCCATTTTATCTTTAGTTAATGCGGGTAATTCCTTACCGTAGTATTCTCCTAACGATTGTATAAATGGTGCGGGTAAACTTCTTGTTTCTGTTATAGCCATTAGATGACCTCACTTAATCTTGTTGCTGTTTGATACATGTCTTTAGCTCCTTTACCTTTAGCTTCTAAATTCTTCATGGTTCTATCCATGAGTGCGGCTCCTTTATCGATGTCTCCGCCACCAGCTCCTCTAACTGCATCAGCAGTCATAACAAATTCATTTCTACTAAGTCTGGCTGGTACGTCGTCCGCTTTTTCTTTACCACCGATCTCTACAAATCCTCCGGTGTTTCTATAATCCTTTTCTAAACCACCTAGGTTCATAAGTCCACCCTGATTTTTAGCTACTCGACCCCCTTTAGCAGATAATATATATTCATCCTCTACTCTAAAGTCTCCTTCTTCAGGCATGTTAGCATAATATGCGTCCCACCATTCTTTATCTTTGCCCCATTTTTTATCAATACCACCTACTTCTTCTATAGGTTTTTTAGCCATAAGTCCGGCAGCTGTTGAAGCTCCAAGGATACTGGCCATAGGGTTTTTAAGACCCCATTTAAGACCTTTGGTTAATAGATTGTCCTTTGCTGCTCCTTGGTTTGCCACTTTTCTCGCTAAGGCACTCGCCGAAGTTCCATGTCTTCCACTGTCTATAGCTCCTAGTGCTGTTGTATTTGCTCCTTGATTTAATCCGTAATTTTTAAGGAGTTGTGATGGCCTTAACCAACCACTTCCTTTTCCTAAGGGAGAACCCCATTGAGCTGCACCTGGTTGCATAATATTTCCAATGCCTGCAGTTGCTAAATAACCTAATGCTAATTTTCCTAAAGGACTCTTTGCTAATTTCTTAATTGATTTAAAAGCTTTCTTCGGAGCTTTAGTAAGTTTTTTAACAAAACTACCTAGTCCATAACCTACTCTTCCACCGGAAGCAAAGTCAGAACCAATCGCATCTAAATAACTATCTGTACTGTAAGCTAAGTTTGAAGCCTCTTCATAACTGTAACCTAAGAACATTAAATGTTCTACCCGTTGGATATACCAATCAGGTCCTGCGAATCTATCTTCTTCAACACTTTCTTCTTCTACTTCACCTCTAGGTGTTTGTATGTCTTCCATTTGAAATCTAGTCATCACATCTTCTTCTGTTGGTCTTGGTTTAAAAGAATTGGCTGTTGGATCTTGGTGCCCGAAACCTCTTCCTACCATACGAGCTGCCATTGCATCTCCTATACCACCAGTAGCTAAACCAATCCTTCCACCTTCTGCTGCTCGTGTTTGATTTTGTACATATTCAATAGGCACTTGATAATCTCCACCTAAGCCAGCTAAATATTTATCAAAGTCAGATTGTCCTGATGATTCAGCTGCACTAGCTACTGATGTAGTTGGATAGATGTAGGGATTACCTCCCCCTTCTCCTCCACCACCTGTGATAGGTTGATTCAACCCATAATAATCTTCAAATTGTTTTTGAGTTGGATCCACATTTTTAAATTTTTCTTCAAATTCAAAATCTTTTCTTAAGCCTGCGAGTCCTTTAGGATCAGCTCCTCCTGCATATAAAGTTTTAATATCATCTTCATCAAACATTCCTACTTCATCAGGAGGGTTCATCAATCCTAATATTTTAGCTGTTATTCCTGGATGACCTTTATAAACTCCTGCGTTAATTAAATTTTTATATTTGTTTCTATTAACAAAACTATTAATTGAGTTTTGTCTAAAATTATCTATTTTACTTTTAGTTTGTCTCTCTGATGCTTTAGCTGCAGCCTGTGCCCCTCGACGAATATCTCTTGCTCTACTTTCCGACATCCCATGGCCTGAACCACCTGTTTCAGCAGCACTCATTTCGGCGCCAGTACTATAACTTCCTGTTTTAGCATCATAGTCATCGTAACTAGGAATGCCTTTAGGTCCTTTATGAGGTGTACCTTTGTTTTGTTTTTTTAATTGAGCTGCTTCAGCTTTTGTAATGTAAGCTAAGTGAGTAGGAGTAGCATCTTTTCTTGCTTTAAATTTTTTGGGAATGGTAACTGAATCTGAACCTTTAGTAAAATTTACATAACCATCTTGCATAATTCCGCCCTCAGCTTTCTTAACCTTACTTCCATAGGTTTTAGTCCAATCACGAGCAATCTCTGGCTCGTTGGCCCATAAGTACTTACGTTGTTTCTCTGATTTGAATGGCATATCTTCTTATATATTCATCTCTTATGTTTGATTATTTGTTAAAGGCAGGGATTTCACCTGAACCCTCATCTTTACACAAAAACTTAACGTTTTTCAAGATAGTTATTTAGACTTGGACAAGATACTAGGCATTCTTTTTATATCTATTACCACGTCTCTTTTAAGATGCTCCTGTTGGGTTGCAGTATTAGGGTCTTTTACATCATCTTCTGCTTCTTTATCCGATGCGTATTCTTTCCCCGTTACCTTGTTAGTTAATGTAATAATAGTCTCACTTTCCACTTGTTCATGGAGACTACCATCGACAGTTTTAAATGATACTAATCCTTTTTCTTTAAACGGCATTATGACCTACTCATTTCTAAAATTGACAGCATAATATTAAGACCTCCAGTCGTGCTGCATGTGACTTGGAGTTTGTCTGATTCTTCTAGAACTAAAAGACTAGAGTTTTCAGGTTTTAAAAATTCAAATTTTGTGGTCGCTGCTAAAGAAGTAGTTCGATCATAAGCAAAAGTGCCTGCTGCACTATTATCATAAACAGAAAGAATAATATCCATTGCTGATGAGTCTGTATTATAGACAGAGATAGAACGAATCACGGAAGTAGTAGCAGTCGGTACGGTATAGACATCCGTAATCGTACTAACACTAACTAAACTAGGAACATTAATATATTTATTTGCCATTAAGACATATACCAAGTGAAACGTTCTTGGTCCTCTTTTTGTTCTTGTAAAAATGTAGAATTAAGTTGCTCAATAATAGCAGCAATCGCTCTTGAAATTTGTTTTTGATTAGAGAATTCATATTCTTCTTTAGGTTCTGGAACTTTAACAACTATCTTAGACATTAGTGTTGATTCCCATTTCTATAATGCATTTCTCTATTAGCATCTTTTAATTTTTCTATGTCTTCTAAAACTTTATCCATTTGTTTTCTTAAAAATTCTATGTTTACTTTATTTAAAGCCATGTTCTCGATATGTGTATTTAACTTATCCGTGGTTTTGTAAAGATCCTCAATCATCATAAATTGCTCAGAATCTGCGGGCAAACTGCCCAGCTGGCCCCGGGGCCATTTTATACGGAATTCTGTGTTCTCAGTTAAGTCTTTAGACATTAATTCTACCTCTGTTG